>Ga0196963_10000124_pt1 | contig 82141 bp, 66 predicted proteins | sample S1_5metaG_FD_148600 | JGI IMG/M metagenome (GOLD analysis project Ga0196963, IMG submission 148600) | Soil microbial communities from Anza Borrego desert, Southern California, United States - S1_5 | ecosystem: Environmental > Terrestrial > Soil > Desert | place: USA: California | collected... | reverse complement strand
GAGGAATTCCCTTTCTATTGCGACTTCAGATATTCGATCAGATCGGCGACGTCGCGTTCGCGCCCGGTCCAGTTCAGCCGTCGCCACTTGCCATCGACGATCAGGTTGCGGTCGTGGCCGGCATTGGAGGCGCCGTCGCGGCGAGTGTCGAAGATCATCAGGGTCGGCGAGCGGTCGCTGACCTGGCCCGCCATGGCCGGGTTCCAGGTCCAGCCGAGATTGGCCTGGTCGTAGGTGAGCGCGCCGCGCAGGAAGGTGGCCGGCCGCTCGCCGGGGACGAGCAGGTGGCGCAACGTCGGCACCGAGCCGTTGTGGAGGTAGGGCGCGCGGGCCCAGATGCCGTCGAGAACGGAGGCGGCATAGCCCTGCGCGGCGGGATCGGTGCGATCGGCGATGACGTCCGTCCCCTTCATCCGGCAGGGCAGAACGACCTTTCCGGATGGGTCGGTGTAGCGGAAGTCGGGCTGATTGCAGGAGGCGGTGAAGGCGGCGAGGAACATTCGCCGCGCCTCCGGATTGAGCACCGCCGCCCGGTTCATGTCGGTGCCGATCGCCCGGTAATTGTAGACGGCTTCGTTGCGCGGCTTGTGGCAGGAAGCGCAGTTTTCGCGGAACAGGCTCTCGCCGCGCACCGCCGCCGCCATGTCGACCCCGAACGGGTAGGGGACGGGCGGCAGGCCATGCTGGAAATTGGCGGCAAGGCCGGTGTTGAACAGGTCGATCTTGCCGGGGTCGCCGATAATCGGGAGCTGCGCGGCAAGGTTGCGCCAGAAGCTCATGTTGACGCTTCCGTCCCACTGGCCGATCGCCCTCGCCTGCTGGTTCCACACGCTCGGTATGTCGGTGTTGGTGGCGAAAGGCGGCATCGCGCCGTGGGCGGCGGTCAGGAAAGCCTCGGGCGCCGGACGCGGGTTCGCCTGCGCCCAGCCGGCGGCGAGCAGCTGCGCGACGAGATCGCCGCTGCCGTCCATCTGGCCGGTGCTGCTGCCGGCGAGGCCGGGCGCGTTCCAGGTGCCGTAGCTGGTGCGCCGCTGCAGCTCGATGCCGAGCTCGCGCGCGACGGTCGAATCGGCGTAGTTCTTGAGGATCGGCACGAGGTTCGCCTTGACCGCCGCCCGCTGCGCCGCTTCGACGGCGGGAGCGAAGTTCAGATAGCCGGGATAGGCGCCGAAATAAGCGTCGGGGTAGAAATAGCCGGCCGGCTTCTCGTCGATCAGCCGGGCGATGCGCTGCGCCGTCGCCTGGATCGCGGCGTCGTCCTTCAGGTAGACGGCGGCGGTGCGGCTGAACGCCTCGCGCCACTTGCGCACGTCGAACTGGGTGTTCGCGGCGCCGTCGATCGTCACCAGGCGGTTGCCGACCAGGACTTGGCCCGTGTGGCAGGCCCCGCAGGCGAGCGAGACGACGTGGAGCCCCGGCCGGCCGAAGTCGATCTCACCGAGCAGCTTGCCCTGGGCGTCGACCGGACGGCCGGCGCTCGAGGCGATGCCGACGCCGCGCGGCAGCGGCCGGCCGGGATCGGCAAACAGGCCGAAGCGGCCGAAATTCTCCCCGGGAGGGCCCCAGATTTCGGGCGCGAGCTCGGGCAGCACCCGCAGCACGACATAGGGAAGGCCGGTGAAGCCGTTGCCGGCATTGACGAACCAGCGCGTTTCGACCGGATGGCCGGCCTTGAATGCATCATGCTCCTGCTGGCAAACCGTGCGCAATGCCTCCCAGTCGACATCGGCATGGCCGGCGAGATCGGTGCGGTGCGAGCAACGGATCGGCTCGCTCGCGGCGGTGGTCAAAGTCAGGATCGCACCGCCGAGGAGAGCGGCGAACAACGCCCGAATCCGCACCGACGTCCGCATGAAAAGCGGCGGCTTGCTGTGGGTTTCTCCCTTGCTATCCGGCTTGTCGAGCGTCGCGCCGAGGAGCCCGTAAGCTGCGGCCAAGATAAATTGCCGGATGCCTGTTGCCACGATTTCTGCCCCTCAACAGAACTCACGCAACACCGAAAACGAAAGTATATCAACCCGAGAACGGAATCCATCCCGATCGCGGCATTTATTATCGCCGCCCAAATCGCCGCGCTTCCCCCTTGCGCGGAAATCGCGAGCGAATGAAGGATTGCGCGAGCCTCGCCATCCGTGGAGGAGGAAGGTTCGTGGATGTGGGGGACTTGCCAGTGTTGCTCGACGCCGCTCTTCTGCTGCTCGCGGCCGGGTCCCCCGGTGCGCCGCCGGCAGACTCGATCGTGGTCACCGCCTCGCGCACGGAGGCAGACCCGCCCGGCGGCCTCAGCGTCGTCGAGGCGGCGGACATCGAGCGGGCGCAGCCGGCGTCGCTGCTCGAGACGCTCGACGAGCTTGCCGGCGTCCGCGCCTTCTCGACGGGCGGGGCAGGCGGGCGCAGCTTCCTCTCGGTACGCGGCGGCGAGCCCAATTTCACCCTCGTCCTGCTCGACGGGATCAAGCTCAACGACCCGACCAACAGCCGCGGCGGCGGCTTCGACTTCTTCGCGATCGACCCGGCGCTGGTCGACCGGATCGAGGTGGCGCGCGGCGCCGTCTCCGCCGTGCATGGCGCCGACGCGCTGGCCGGCGCCGTCAATCTTCGGCTGCGGGTTCCGCGCGCCGGCGAGCGCGGCCTGACGGCGCGGGCCCAGGCGGGGAGCGAGGGCGAGACCGGGCTCGGCGCCGGGATCGAGGCGGGCTGGCGGGAGGGTGGTCTGCTTGCGGCGGGCAGCGGGTATGATAGCGGCGGCCTCACCGAGGGATCGAGCCTCGAGCGGCGCCAGGCGTTCGCCCAGCTGCGCCACCGGTTCGGCGGCGTGGAGGCGCGGCTACTCGGCCTCCACGGCCATGCCGACCGCTCCGCCTTTCCCGAGGACAGCGGTGGTCCGCGCCTCGCCGTCGGCCGCGAACGGGAGCGCGGCCGGGCCGAACTCAGCGCGGCCGGGCTGGCGCTGCGCCGGCCGGGGAAGGGATTCCGGCCGGGGCTGAGCGTCGCCTGGTCGGAACAGCGCGACCGGAGCGCGACGCCCGCCATCGCGCCCGGAGTCCTGCAGGGGACTCCGGCGCTCACCGCCGACAGCCGCTTCACCCGCCTCGAGGCGATTGCCGATGCCGGCCTCGGCGGCGGCCCGGCGGTGGCCACGCTGGGCGCCGCGTGGCTGCGCGAATCGGGGCGCAGCGACGGAACGATCGACTTCGGCTTTCCGCTGCCGGTCTCCTTCGACCTCGAACGCGAGACGCTCAGCGCCTTCGCCGAGGCGAGCCTGAGGCCGGGCGGCGGCTTCGCCTTCAACCTCGCCGGCCGCTACGACCATGTCGAGCGCGGGCGCGACAGCTGGACGGGACGGGCGGCGGCGGCCTGGCAGCCGGTCGCCGGCGGCCCGACGCTGTTCGCCCGGGCCGGCGAGGGCTACAAGCTGCCGAGCTTCTACGCGCTCGCCCATCCGCTAATCGGCAATCCGGCGCTTCGGCCCGAGCGCAGCCGCCAGGTCGAGGCCGGGATCGAGCTGACCGGCCGGTCGGGCGACTTCGTCCGGCTCGCTATCTTCCGCAACCGTTTCCGAGACCTGATCGACTTCGATCCGGCGAGCTTCACCACGGTCAACCGCGACCGCGTCCGCGCCGTCGGCGCCGAGCTGGAGGGCCGGTGGACGCCGGCGGCGGGGCTGAGCCTGGCGGGCGCGCTCGGCTGGCTCGACCTCGAATCGCCGACTCCGCTTCGCGGCCGGCCGCGCTGGCAGGGTTCGCTGCGCGCAGCCTGGCAGGTGTCGGCGGCGATCGAGCTGAACGGGGCGGTGCGCTTCAACTCCGATTTCTGGGACAGCTCGATCCCGACCGGGCTGGTCCGGGCCGACGGCCATGGCGAGGCCGATCTCGGCCTGCGCTGGCGGCTGTCGAGCCGCCTCGACCTGATCGCGGCCCTGCGCAACCTCACCGGCGAGCGCTACGAGGACGCGGTCGGCTTTCCCGCTCCGGGCCGCCTGGTCAGGGCCACTCTCTCCGCCCGCTTCTGAGCCTAACGCCGCCGGCCGGCCTTGCCGATGTCGAACCAGCTCAGCGGGCGCTTGCTGCCGTCCTTCATCGATTTGAGCGCCTGCGCCTGGACGTCCGGAGCGCCCATCACGTTGCAGGCGGGCAGCGTCTTGGGATCGAGGCCGCTGACCTGGTTCCAGGTCTTGGCCGGATCGGGCTTGGTCGGCGCCCAGTCGGTATAATTCTGGCTGACGAACGGCGCGTCCGGCGGATTGAGCGGGAAGCCCGAGAAATAGAAGGACTGGGGCTGCATCTTGCCGTCCACCGGAGCGAAGGCATAGCCGAACATGACCCCCTGATTGGCGGTCTGGTCCGGCCGCACCCCGGTCTGGAACGGCTTGCCGTCGGCGCCGATCCAGAAGGAATAGGCCTGGGCGCCGGGACCGAGCTGGGCGCTGTCCTCCTTGCTGTAGGGCAGATGGGTGATGAAGTCGCGCCGCGGCGGATGGTTGAGCGGCGAGAACAGGCAGACCCGCGGCATCCCCTTCGGCCGGTCCTGCGGATAGGTGAGGAAATAAGCGGTGTCGCCGAGCGAGATGAAGGCGCAGGTGAAGGTGTTGGGGATGCCCGGGAAGATCGGCAGGCAGCGTTTGTCGTAAAACTCCATCATCGCGCCCTCGCCGGTCGGCCAGGTGGTGGTCGAATCGTAATAGGAGGCGCCATAGGAGACCTCGTAATCCTGACCCGGCTTGAGGCCGGGCGGCGGACCGGGATATGGCGGCAGCGAGGTTCCGTAGTTGAACACTCGGTACATCGTCCAGCGCGACTGCCAGTAGGGCGGGTACATCGGATCGGGCGGCCGGCCGGGGGCGCCGGCATAGCTGCAATTGGGAGCGCCGCAATTGCTCACTCCGGGCGGGTTGTGGACTCCGTAGGTGGCGTAGACGGCGTTGGCGTCGCCGCCGTCGGCCGCCTGATCGTTCGCCGCCGCATCGTTGCCGCCGCCGGCGAAATCGCACGCGGCGAGGGCCAGCGTCAGGGCGAGCAGCGAGTCGCGCGCGCGGAAATCGGTCAGGGTCATGGCGACACTCCTCCTTGCCGGAAGGATAGCGCGGCGCGGCGCGGCGGGAACCGGCCAATGGCTTCGGAATGGACCTAATTCCGCCGCCTTGTCCTTCCCCCCGCCGCGCCGCCCTGTATGGTGAGGCGAGCGAACCGGGGGAGAGCGACGATGATCCGGCTGCAAGCGACGCCTCCGAGCAACGTCGACGACGCCATCGCCATGCTGCAGACGGCGATCGGCATCGAGTTCGGGACGCTGCCGCCCTACCTCTATGCCAAATTCTCGATCCTGCCCGGCGCCAACCCCGCCGCGACGGAGCGGCTCAACATGATCGTCGGCCAGGAGATGATCCACCTCTGCCTGGTCTGCAACATCGTCAACGCGCTCGGCGGCACGCCGCGGCTGACGGCGCCCGTCTATCCGACGACCCTCGGCGACATCGGCCCTCCGGGCGGCGACCCGTTGGTCGTCAGCCTGCTGCCGTTCGGGCCCGAGGCGATGGCGCAGGGAATGGCGATCGAGGAACCGGAGGAAGTTCCCCCCTACAAGGTCGTCGAGTCGCTGATGGCGACCGGCGGAGCGATGACGATCGGCCAATATTATGCGCTGGTCGACGCCTTCCTGGCGACTCTGCCGCCGAGCGCCTGGACGGCGGGGCGCAACCAGATCACCGACGACCAGTTCTTCGCCGGCCAGCTGTTCGCGGTGGACGGTTATGACGACGCGCACATGGCGATCCAGCAGATCGTCTCGGAAGGCGAGGGGTCGAAGGACGATCCGCTCGATTTCCAGAACGAGCTCGCCCATTATTACCGGTTCGGCGAAATCTTCTACGACAAGGTGCTGACCAAGATCCCGGAGGATCCGGGCTATCAATGGGGACCGACGCCGCTGGGGGTCGACTGGGCCGGCGCCTATCCGGCGATCCCCGACCCCGGCAGCCACGATTTCTCGCAGGACAGCGAGGCGGCGCAGGCCGCGCAGCACGCCTGCAACCTCGCCTATAGCGGCATGATCGACGCCCTGCAGAAGGCGGTGAACGGCGCCGCCGGCGAGCTCGGCGCGGCGGTCCGCAAGATGTTCGAGCTCAGGATGGCGGCGATGGCCGCGCTTCAGGTCCCGCTCGCCGACGGCCAGGTCGCCGGCCCGAGCTTCGTCTACACCCCCACCGGCCCGGGAGCTTCGTCATGAGCGTCCTCGAAACGCCCCGCCTCTATTTTACCGGCCAGATGGTGTGGGACCCGATCGTCACCAACAACTACCAGGAATTCTACAACGAGGTGACCTGCGATCCGGCACCGCCCAACGATCCGGTCGCCGACTTTCGCCAGCGCGCGATCGCCGCCGTCGATCCGCGCAACTGGAACCCGCACGGCACCCACCGTTCGACCTTTCTCGCCGAGGTGAGCGGCGTCGACGTCGGCAGCGGCCTCGACACGTCCGATCCGGTGGTCGGAGCCCCGGCCAGCTTCCTCGGCATGCTGGTCGACGCCGAGCCCTACGGGACGATCAGCTCGCAGCTGTTCTTCGATTCGATGCAGTTCGGGATCGCCGGCGGCTGCCGGCTGACCTGCCCGCGCACCTTCCGGGTGATGTCGCGCTACGTCAACTTCGGCCGCAACAGCTACAACCAGATCAAGGCCGGGGTCGCTTCCGTCATCTGGCAGACGTCGATCCCGAGCTCGTCGCTGCTGCAGATCGATCCCCACGATTCGCCGGCGCTGCAGGCCCTGGCCGAAGCGCTGGCGAGCGAGAACGGCGTCATCGGCCTCACCGTCCGCTGGAACACCTACCGGACGATCTATTACGACGATCCGGCGATCATCTCGAACAGCAGTCCATTGCTGTCGCAGGCGGCGCAGGCGCTGATCGCCAAGCTCAACGTCCCCAACAGCTTCCAGCCCAATCCCGCCCGCAGCCTGTTGGTCGGAGTCGTTGGCCTGTGGCGACAGGGCGAGCCGGCCTGCGAGCCGGGCGACCGAGCTTTGCTCGCCCAGCTGCCCAACGAGACCGTCGCCACCGCCTTCGCCCGGGTGACGGGCGACGCGCTCGTCCTCGACCTGTCGAACAGCATCAGCGAGGTCGACGCCGAGCTCACCAAGCAGGATCTCGGCACGCTGTCGGTCTGCGCGATGTCGGCCGACGGCGCGAAGGTCGCCAAGGTTCTCGGCAGCCTGCCCTACAAGAGCTACGACCGCTGTTCCTACGTCGCGACGTCCGGCCTGGTCACGCTGCCGCTCAGCGCGCCGGACGCGGAGCTGGCGGCGACGGCCCCGCTGCAGCTGCGCTCCGGCAGCCTGGTCTACCTCGCCGAGGAGGTGCTGCGGGCTGCGCCGTCGACCCAGCAGAACATCTATCTCAACCAGACCGACGCGGCGGTCGAGGCCGAGCTGCAGGTCCTGAGCTTCGGCGCACCGGCGGGGGCCGGCGTGACCGTGTCGCGCTACGATTGGGACGGCACCACCGCGACGCTGCTCGACACGGCGCAGACCGGCCCCGACGGCGTCGCCTCGTTCGAGGTCGCCCCCGCCGCCGCCGGGGCGGTTCTGCCCTACCTCTTCACCGCGGGGTCGGAGGCGCCGGCGCCGGCGCAGCTCGATCCCCAGCTCACCCCCTATATTTACGTGCGCACCCTGCCCGCGGACGCCGAGATCGGGGCGATGGACCCGAGCTGGGACAATGTCTATGCCAACGTCCTCGCCAAGTGGAACGCGATGGCGCCGTGCATGGACAATTGGCTGCTGCTGGACCAGCCGGCGCAGGTCCGGGCCTATGCGGCGATGCTGAGGAAGCTGACCGATCCCGCCGCCTTCGAAGCCTATCGTTTCATGCCGGTGACTCGCGACATGACCGAGGGCGAGCGGACGCTGCTCTACAAGTTCCTCGACGCCCCGCCGGAGCCCGCCGCCAAGTCGTTCGCGGCGCAGCCGACCGCCGCGGCCAGGCCCGCCGGACCCGACATCGAGCGGCTCAACCGCGCAATGCGGGGCGGCTGACCGGCTCCCTTGTCTTCGGACCCCCGCGTATAATAGGCGCGAGCCATGGCGCAGCTCACCATCATCGACCGCGACGGCGGGGAGAAGACGATCGACGGCAAGGCCGGCTGGAGCGTCATGGAGAATATCCGGGACGCGGGCTTCGACGAGCTTCTCGCGCTGTGCGGCGGCTGCTGCAGCTGCGCCACCTGCCACGTCCATGTCGACCCGCAATGGCTCGACCGGCTGCCTCCGATGGCTGCCGACGAGGACGATCTGCTCGACACGTCCGACCACCGCGTCCCAAACAGCCGGCTGTCGTGCCAGATCGAATACGGGCCGCAGCTCGACGGTCTCAGGGTGAGGATCGCGCCCGAGGATTAGAGCCCTTGCCCTAGCCGGGCGGAAACTGCTCTAGCCTGACCGCCTGTCCAGGGGGCCGCCTCATGAATCTGCGTCACATCGAGATCTTCCACGCGGTCTACGTCAACGGGTCGGTCAGCGCCGCCGCGCGCGCTCTCAACGTGTCGCAGCCGTCGGTCTCGAAGATGTTGCGCCACGCCGAATCGCTGCTCGGCTTCCAGCTGTTCCAGCGCACCAGCGGCGGCCTCGTCCCGACCGAGGATGCCCATATCCTGTTCACCGACGCCAGCGAGATCCAGGACCGGGTCCACGCCCTGCGCGAGGCCGGGCGTCACCTGAAGCGGGGCGAGGGGGGCATGCTTCGGATTTCGGCGTTGCCGTCGCTCGCGCTCCAGGCGATCCCGATGGCGGTGTCGCGCTTCCGGCGCAACCACGACAAGGTCAAGTTCGATCTCCAGACCGTCCATCACGACGATCTCGTCCGCAAATTGTACGAGCGGGAGACCGACGTCGCCATCGCCTTCCAGGTGCCGCCGGCGGCGCCGGTCGGCCACCGCTGGGTCGGCCAGGGCGAGCTGGTCGTCCTCTATCAGGAGCAGGACATGCCCGGCGCCCCGGAGCGAGTCGCGCTCGAGCGGCTGCGCGGGCGGCCGTTCATCAGCCTCGCCGCCAGCGGCCCGATCGGCCAGCTCTTCACCCAGGAACTTCAGCGGCTCGACCTCGAGCTCGACGAGATCGTCTCCGCCCGCACCTTCTACATCGCCACCGCTCTGGTCCGGCAGGGCGTCGGCATGACCGTGGTGGACAATTTCACCGCCCAGGCGTCGCTGGCTCCGGGCCTCTCGGTGCGCCCGCTCGAGCCGAAGCTCGGCTTCGACATCCACGCCATGTACCTGACCAACCGCCCGCCCAACGCCCTCGCGACCGACTTCCTCAAGACCTTGGCCCGCGTGCTGGAGGCGCCATAACGGCAGATTATGGCGAGCGGCCCACTCGCTATGCGCCGGAGCGGTCGCCGGAACGATAGGCTCGACCCATGATCCCGGGCCCCTATCTCCTCTATCTCGGCCACAAGTCGGACCCGATGGCGATCAAGACCTCGCGCGGCCTCGCGACCTTCCGACCCGAGGATTGCGTCGGCGAATTCCGCCACGACGACTGTCCGCTGACCCTCGGCCTTCCCCGACTCGGCATGGCCGAGGGCGCCGAGGCGGGCGCCCGAACGCTGGTGCTCGGAATCGCGGGGGCGGGCGGACGGCTCGGCAGCGACCTTGTCGACGATGCCGCCCTGGCGCTCGCGGCGGGGATGAACGTCGCCGCCGGCCTTCACCAACGGCTGCGCGACGAACCGCGGCTGCGCGCGCTCGCCCGGAACAAGGGCCTCAGGCTGTTCGACGTCCGCGAGCCGCCGCCCGACCTGGCCGTCGGCACCGGCCATCCGCGGCCGGGGCACCGGCTGCTGACGGTGGGGACCGATTGCTCGGTCGGCAAGATGTATGCGGCGCTCGCCGTCACCGCCGCGCTCCGCGCGCGGGGCGTCGCCGCCGATTTCCGAGCGACCGGCCAGACCGGCATCCTGATCGCCGGGGAAGGCATCGCGGTCGACGCGGTCGTCGCCGATTTCATCTCGGGAGCGATCGAACGGCTCGCGCCGGCCCGCGACGACGAGGGCTGGGACGTCATCGAAGGGCAGGGTTCGCTTTTCCATCCTTCTTTCGCCGGCGTCTCGACCGGCCTGCTGCATGGCGCCCAGCCGGAGGCGCTCCTGCTCTGCCACGTCCCTGGCCGCGGCCACATGCGCGGTATCGCCGGGCGGCCGCTCCCCGACCTCGGCCTATGCCTCGACCGCAACCTCGAGGTCGCTCGGCTGACCAGCCCCGGAGTGCGCGCCGTCGGCATCTGCCTCAACACGTCCGGGCTGGCCCCGGACGAGGGGCGGCGGCTCTGCCTGCGGACCGAGGACCGGTTCGGCCTGCCCACCACCGACCCGATCACCCTCGGCGTGGAGGCGATCGTCGACGAGCTTTTATGCCTCGCACCCTCAGCGCGCAGCACGACCGCTTCCCGCTGATCCGCCCGTTCCGGATCGCCCGCGGCGTCAAGACGGCCGCGGACGTGATCACCGTCGTCGTCACCGAGGACGGGACGGCCGGCCGGGGCGAAGGCGTGCCCTATCCGCGCTACGGCGAGAGCATCGAGAGCGCGCTCGCCGCGGTCGAGCGCGTCCGCGCGGCGGTCGAGGAGGGCGCCGGCGGCGACGAGCTGCTGTCGCTGCTTCCGCCCGGGGCCGCCCGCAACGCGCTCGACTGCGCCTTGTGGGACCTGAAGGCACGGCGCGCCGGGCGCGATGCCGCCACCCTGCTCGGCCTGCCGGCGCCGGACCGGCTGGTCAGCGCGCTCACGATCGTCATCGACACGCCCGACGCCATGGCCCGGGCGGCCGCGAACCTCGCCGGGGCGCCGCTGCTCAAGGTCAAGGTCGACGCCGAGGATCCCTCCGCCCGAATCCGCGCGGTCCGCGCCGCCGCGCCCGAGGCGGCGCTGATCGTCGATCCCAACGAAAGCTGGGACCGGGACCTGGTCGAGGCGATGCAGCCCGTCTTGCTCGAGACCGGCGTCGCCCTGCTGGAACAGCCGGTGCCGGCGACCGCGGACCTCTGGCTCGAGGGGTTCGCGCCCGCGATCCCGATCTGCGCCGACGAATCCGTCCATGTCGCCGCCGATCTCGACGCCGTCGCCCGGCGCTATCAGGCGGTGAACGTGAAGCTGGACAAGGCCGGCGGGCTCACCGCCGCGCTCCAGCTCGCCAGGGCGGCGCGGGCGCGGGGCCTGGCGCTGATGACCGGCTGCATGGTTAGCTCCTCGCTGTCGATCGCGCCGGCGCTGCACGTCGCCGGCTTCTCGGACTTCGTCGACCTTGACGGTCCGTTCTGGCTCCGGGAGGATTGGGAGGGCGGCGTTCGCAACGAAGACGGCCTGCTGGTTCCGCCGGCTCGAGGCTTCTGGGGAAGTGGATGAAGGCGACGGCATTGTCCCTGCTGCTCGGCCTCGGCGCTTCGGCCGCGACCGCCGAGCCGGTGGACGTGCTGATCCGCGGCGGCAAAGTCTATACCGGCGCCGGGGCGCCGTTCGCCGGCGACGTGGCGATCGTCGGCGACCGCATCCGCGCGGTCGGCCGGCGGCTGTTCGGTCCGGCCCGGCGCGTGATCGATGCGCGGGGCATGATCGTCGCGCCCGGCTTCATCGATCCGCACAGCCATGTCGGCGAGCAACTGGTCTCTGACGACGCCCGCACCCGCCTCATCGCCGCCTTCCTGATGCAGGGCGTCACCACCGCGTTCATCGGCAATGACGGCGGCGGCGATGTCGATATCGCCCGGGTGCTCGGAAGCGCCGCCGAACGGCCGGTCGGGATCAACTATGCGACCTATGTCGGCTTCGGCGCGATCCGCCGGAAGGTGATCGGCGACGCCGATCGCGCGCCCACCGCCGAGGAGCTGCGCCGCATGCGAGGCCTCGTCGCCGACGCCCTGTGCCGGGGGGCGCTCGGCCTCTCGACCGGCCTGTTCTACGCGCCGCAAAGCTTCGCCACGACCGCGGAGGTGATCGCCCTCGCCCGCGAGGCCGGCCTGCGCGGCGGCACCTACGACAGCCATATCCGCGACGAATCCTCCTACACGATCGGCCTCGCCGCGGCGGTCGACGAGGCCCTGGCGATCGGCCGCGAGGCGCGTCTGCCGGTCCATATCGCCCACATCAAGGCGCTCGGAGTCGACGTCCAGGGCCAGGCGCCGGCGATCGTCGCACGGGTCGAGGCGGCGCGGCGGGCGGGGCAGGCGGTCACCGCCGACCAATATCCCTGGTCGGCCTCGGGCACCTCCCTTGTCGCCGCCCTGGTTCCGGCCTGGGCGCAGGACGGGGGGCGAAATGCGCTCGTCGGGCGCCTCGACGATCCCCGGCTCGCCGAGCGCCTGCGCGCCGACATGGCCGAGAATCTGCGCCGGCGCGGCGGCGCGGCGTCGCTCCTGATCACGGAAGGCGCGTTCGCCGGGCGCACCCTGGCCGAGGTCGCCAAGGCCGGCGGGGAAGCGGCCGTGCCGGCCGCGATCGCGATCATCCGGACGGCCGATCCGGCGGTGGCCTCGTTCAACCAGACCGAGGCGGACATAAGGACGTTCATGCGCCGGCCCTGGGTGATGACCGGCTCCGACGCCTCGGCTGGCCATCCGCGCGCCTACGGCAGCTTCGCGCGCAAATATGCCAAATATGTCCGCTCCGAGCGCGTGCTGACGCTGCGCGATTTCATCGAGCGCAGCTCGACGCTCGCCGCCGACACCTTCCGTCTCGCCGGCCGGGGCCGGCTGAAGCCCGGCGCGTTCGCTGACGTGGTCGTGTTCGACCCCAGGCGATACGCGGCGCGCGCCACCTATCGCCAGCCGACCCTGCCGGCCGCGGGGGTTAGCGCGGTCCTGGTCAACGGCGTCCTCGCCGTCGATCACGGCGCCCTCACCGGAGCGTCGGCGGGGCGGGCGCTGCCGCACGCGCCGACTCCCGGCTCCTGCCGCTAGGGCCGAGGCCGCTTCCGCATCAGCTCCTCCTCGAGGAAGGCGTCGGCCGCCCGGAAGCTCGCCAGCCAGTGGGCATGGATGAGGAACGAATGGCGTTCGTTGGGGAAGACGAGCTCGCGGAACGGGATTCGCCGCGCCGCTAGCTCTCGCGCCAGCAGCAGCGACTGGGAGAAATCGACGTTGCGGTCGTCGTCGCCGTGGACGAGCAGGACCGGCGAGCGCCAGCGCTCGATCGCCGCCAGCGGCGAGGAATCCCATTGAAGCTGGCGGGCGGCGGCCTGCGCGGCCGGGGACAGGGTGCTGGCGAGGGGCCGGAGCATCGAATGGACGCCGTGGAAATCGACTCCCGCGGCGAACAGGTCGCTGTCGCGGGCGAGGGCGAGCGCGGCGAGATAGCCGCCCCAGCTGCCGCCCCAGATGCCGATCCGCGCCGGATCGACGTCGCCCCGGGCCGCGAGCCATCGCCCGGCGGCCAGCACGTCGCGATATTCCGCTCCGCCCTCGCGGGCGATGCCAGGCGCCTCGCGGAAGGCGGCGCCATAGCCGGTGCCGCTGCGATAATTGACCGCGAGCACGTGATAGCCGCGCGCCGCGAAATGCTGGTTGAGGACATAGGCGTGGGAATAATAGTTGGACGGGTGGAAGCCGAGCAGCATCTGCCGGCGCGGGCCGCCATGGACGTAGACCAGGGCCGGGCGCCGGCCCGACCCGCGGGCGCGGAACAGCTGGCCGTGCATCTCGATGCCATCTCCGGCTCGGAACCGGACCGCCTCGGGGGCGACGAAGCCGGGGGCCGAGACCTTGCGGCCGAGCGGGGAAAGGCCGGGGCCGGCGAGCACGGGATGGGCCGGGTGGGTAGCGTCGGTGGCGATCGCGGCGAGCGCGGTGCCGCCGAGCGTCGGCGCGCTCTCGATGCCGCGGCCGCCCGTCACGCGCTCCGCCGCGCCGCCGGCCAGCAGGCGTCGCCAGATATGCCGGCGGTTCAGGTCGTCCGCATTGGCGGCATAGACGAGCGAGCGGCCGTCGGCGCCGAGCAGGAAGGTCTCGACCTCGAAATCGCCGGGGGTGAGCTCCCGCGGCGCACCGCCGCGGGCCGCGTCGAGCGCATAAGCGTGAAGCCAGCCGCTGCGCTCCCAGGGAAAGACGAGCCGGCCGTCCGCGCTCCAGAACAGGTCGCGGCCGCGAGTCTCCTGATAGCGGGCGCCGGCGCCCGGCGGCGCCGTCCAGAGCACATGCGCCGCGCCGGTGGCGGCGTCGGCGACTCGGATCGACCAGTAAGGGCCGCCGTCCGCCGTCGCGCCGGCCGGCGGCTCGATGTAGCGGATGAACGCCACCTGGCGGCCGTCGGGCGAGAAGACCGGCTCCACCGAGAAGCCGAGGCCCGCGTCGAGATAGAGCAGCCGAGCCGACGCCGGGTCGAGAAGGGCGATGAAGCTATAGTCGCCGCGATGGTCGACGAAGAGCAGGCGAGTCCCGTCCGGTGACCATTGCAGGCGCCTGACCTCGCCCCGGACCGTCGCCAGCCTGCGGGCGTCGCGGCCGCGCTCCCAAAGCCAGATCTCGCCCTGGCGCGTATAGGCGAGCCGGTTGCCGGCCGGCGCGAAGGCCGGCGAGTGGCCGTCGCCGATCCGCAGCGCGACGCCGCCGTCGGGCGAGACGACGAACAGCTGCCGGGGCGGCGGCGACGCCTCCGACGCGGGATTGGGGAGCGGATCGTCCGGAAATTCCGGGTCGCCGCCGCGAACGAAGGCGAGGCTGGCGCCGTCGTCGCTGAAGGCGAGGTCGGACAGGGGCCGGCCGTCGTCCTGGGCGAAGTCGGTAAGCCGCCGCGACGGCCGGCCGCGGTCCGCGACCCAGATGTTGCGCACCCCCGCCTCATTCTCGACCCAGGCGAAGCGGGCCGCGTCGCGCGCGCCGGCCAGCTCGCCGGCGACCGGCAGCGCCAGCGCGGCGGCGAGCGGATCCGGAGCGACGGTCGCGGCGCCGGGCTGAGCCGACGTCGGCACCAGCGCCAGGCCCGCCGCGCACAGCCCCAGACGAAGGCAAGCTCGCCACCCCATCGAAGACCTATTGGAGCCGATGCCAGGCGACGACAAGCGCGGACCGGGGGCGCATGCGCCGCGGTTATGGCCGCGCCAAGGCTCGGAATGATGCGTGCCGGATTGCTCCGATCGTCTTTGGCTCTAGGGTTCAGCCGATGAGAAAGGGCACGAAAGCCTGGCGGACGGCGCTGCTGATCCTGGTCGTCGCCGGCCCGTCCGTCGCCGCAGCGCCGCCGACTCTGCAGCAGCGGGTCGAGGCGCGGCTCGGCGAAGCGGGACCCGGCACCCGCTTCGGCCTGGTCGTGGCGACGGAGGACGGCCGCGAGCTGGTCGTGATCGCGCCCGAGGGGCGCTTCATTCCCGGCTCCAACACCAAGATGTTCACGACCGCCGCGGCGTTCGCGCTGCTGGCGCCGCTCGACCGGCCCGATACCGCCGGCGGCGCCGCGGTCCGGCTCGAAACGGGCGCTTCAAACCTGCCCGACGTCGTCCTCGAGGGCCATGGCGACGCCCGACTGTCGAGCCGTCCCGACTGCGTCGACAATTGCCTCGCCGCCCTCGCCGACGCCGTCGCCGCGCGGACCCGCAAGGTGCGCGACGTCGTCGGCGACGACAGCCTGTTCCCCGATCAGCGCTGGAGCCCGGGGATGAGCTGGAACAACATCCCGACCCGCTCCGGCACCGCCGTCTCCGCCCTCAGCCTCGACGACAACGAGCTGCCGCTGCGCGTCGCGCCGACCGCGCCGGGACAGCCGCCGAGGCTGGAGCTTCTCCCTTATTACACGGTCGACAATCGGGCGGTGACCGTCGCCGCCGGCACGACCCAGCTCGCCTTCGACCGCCTTCCCGGCAGCTCGCTGCTCCGACTGACCGGCACGATCGCCGCCGGGAGCGAGCCGGAGCTGCTTCGGCTCGGCATCGACGATCCGGCCCATTACGCCGCCTGGCGTTTCAAGGCGCTGCTCGAGGCGCGCGGGGTCAGGGTCGCCGGCGCCGTCGCCGTTCGTCACCGCCCGCTGCTGCCGGCCGACGATCCGGCGGTGCGGGGCGGCGCCCCTCCGGCCCGGCCGCCGCGGGCGGAGCCGCTCGCCCGCCTGGTGCCGCCGCCGCTCGCCGCCGATCTCGCCCTCACCAGCAAGGTCAGCCAGAACCTCCACGCCGAGCTGCTGTTGCGCCGCCTCGGCCGGCGGCAGGGCACGGGCTCGATCGCCGACGGCCTGGCGGCGGTTCGGGCCCTGCTCGCGCGCGCCGGCGTGCCGCGCGCCGGCTACGACCTCTCCGACGGCTCCGGGATGTCGAGCTACAACCGGATCGCGCCGCGAACCATGGTCGTCTTCCTGCGCTGGGCGGCCGCCCAGCCGTGGGGTCCGGCGTGGCGGGCGACGCTGCCGGTGGGAGGCGTTGACGGGACCCTGGCGAGGCGCTTCCGCGGCACTGCTCTCGAGGGCCGGGTGGCCGCGAAGACCGGCACCCTCAACGCCAGCACGGCGCTGTCGGGCTATCTGACCGCGAGGAGCGGCCGCACCCTCCTGTTTTCCGCTTTCGCCAACGACGTGCCGGAGGGGAGCAGCGCCACCGAGGCGATCGACGCGGCGCTGCTGCTGGTCGCTCAGGAAAATTGAGCCGGCCGTGGTAGGCACGTTTTGTTCTTGACCTGAAGCGGACTGTTCTACTAATGTTCTCAGCCCGAGTCGCGTAGGGCTCTTTGACATCGTGAAAACGATTTCACGCCGGTGGCGGCGGCGCCGGACGGGGGGTCACGCGCGCCAAGCCGCGGCGACGGCGTCGCCGGTGGCGCGGCGAAGCTCGACGATGCCGGTCTCGCGGTGGCGGCTGGGGTGGACCCGGTTGGTGAGCAGGGTCCAGGCGAGGCCGCGGCCGAAGTCGACCCACAGGCCGGTGCCGGTGAAGCCGGTATGGCCGATCGTCGCGGCCGAGCAGGAATCGCCGCCGTGCCAGCCGTCGAAGCGGCGCTCCCAGCCGCAGGTCCGCTCGTCCCGGACCGGGGTCCGGATCGCTTCGAGCATCGCCGGCGAGGCGCCGCTGCCGTCGAGCAGGCCCCGGGCGAAGTCGAGCACCCCCGCCACCGTGCCGAACAGCCCGGCATGGCCGGCCTCGCCGCCGAGCGCGGCGGCATTCTCGTCATGGACCTCGCCGCGCAGCATGCGGCCGCGCCAGGCGCATTGCTCGGTCGCCACGGCCGGCCCGGGCGGAGGCCCGAAGCTGAGGCCGGGCCCGAGCGGCCAAGCCGACAGCGGCGCTCCGCCGATCCGTTCGACGGCGATGCCGAGCAGGATGAAGTTGATGTCCGAGTAAACCGGCCGGCCGTGGCGCCATTCGCGCTGCAGCACGAAGGCGCGCAGCCGGGCCGGGTCGGCGCCGTAGGTGTAGATCGGTTCGACCGCCGGCAGGAAGGTGCGGTGGCCGAGACAGTCGCGGAAGGTCAGCCGCCGCTCGGCCGCCGCCAGGTCATACTGGCGCAGGTCGGGGATCGCGTCGGTCAGCGGCCGGTCGAGCGCGAGACGGCCCTGATCGGCGAGGCGAAGGATCATGGTCGTGGTCGCGACGACCTTGGTCAGCGAAGCGAGATCGAACCAATGATCCGCGGTCAGTGCCTCCGGCTCCGGCAGCAGGGCCGCCATCCCCGCCGCCCGCACCTCGCGGTGCCCGTCGGCGGCGACGACGCCGAGCGCCGCGCCCGGGATGCGGCCCTCGGCCACGGCGGCGGCGGCCGGCGCGAAAGCGGCGTCGATCACCGGTCGTCGGCCCGCGGCCTGATCCGGGCGAGGACCGGCAGGAACGGGATCGCCGCCAGGCTCAGCGCTCCCGAGAGGAGGAAGAAGAGGTCGAAGCCGTTGAGGCCGGCCTCGTCCAGAGCCTTGACGATCGCGCCGCCAGCGCCTGACAGCAGCCGCGGCAGCAGGAAGGCGAAGCCCGACAGGAAGGCATATTGGGCGCCGGGAAAGCGCGGATTGACCAGCATCGAGAGGTAGACGACGAACACCGCCCCCGCCATGCCGTTGCCGAACTGGTCGGCGGCGGTGGCGAAATAGAGCATCAGCACGTCGACCGGCTGGTGCGCGAGCCAGACGAAGCCGAAATTGCCGAAGGCGGCGAAGGCGGCCCCGACCGCGAGGGCGACGCCCATGCGCCAGCGCACCACCATCAGCCCGCCGAGGCCGACGCCGACGATGCTCGCGATCAGCGCCACCAGGCTGTCGGCATAGCCGATCTGGTCGAGCGAGTAGCCGAGCCCCTTGATCATCGGCTTGGACAGGTTGAGCGCGAGCACGTCGCCCATCCGGTAGATCGAGACGAACCCCATCACGACCAGCGCTCCGAAGCCGTAGCGCCAGAAGAAGTCGACATAGGGGCCGATCGCCGCCGAGCGCCGGATCGGCGAATCCGGCGGGGCGGCTTTGATCCTGGGCAGCGCCGCCGCCATGATCAGGAAGGGCAGCATGCAGACCGCCAGCACGTAGGGGGTGACGTTGGTCTCGCCGCTGACGCCGAGGCCGCCGGCGGCGCCGAGAACGAGCCAGCCGGCCGCCGCGACGACGGCGATCGCGGCGGCGAGGATCGCCGCGCTGGCGACGAGCCCCAGCGCCAGCGCGCGCCAGCGTCCGCCGCCATGGTTCGGATCGGGCGGCAGCGCCGCCAGCACGGGCAGCGGCACGAACGCGACGAGGGCGATCAGCAAATAGGAGGTGGTCCAGCCGGCGCCGATCCCGAGCTCGTCGAGGTAGGGCGCGGCCCCGCCCGCCGGATCGGCCACCAGCAGGGCGCCGCTGCCGGCGGCGACCATCGCGGTGCGGTAGCCCCACAGATTGGCGGCGGCGAGCGGGCCCTGCTCCTCCTGGGTCGGGGCGAGCTCGATGCGCCAGGCGTCGGCCGCGACCTCGAGCGTCGTCGTCCAGAAGGCGAGCAGGACGGCGAACAGGGCGGTCACGGCGAGGTTCGAGTCCGACGAGGTCAGCGCCATCGCCACCAACGAGCTGAAGATGCCGAGCTGGGAGAGCATGATCCAGCCGCGCCGCTTGCCCCAGAAGCGCGCGAAGCCGGGCACGTCGTAGCGGTCCAGCGCCGGCGCCCAGAGGAACTTGAACGTCGGCAGCAGCTGAACCCAGGCGAAGAAGCCGATCACCACCAGCACCACGCCATGCTCCTGCAGGCGCAGCGCGAGCACGGTGGAGAACATGTAGAAGGGCAGGCCGGCCGAGAAGCCGAGCAGAACGTAGAGCGCCATCCGGCCGAAGCCCGGCCTCACCGCGGGAGGGGCCACCGCCGCCGCAGCCCTGGCGGCTTCAGCCAAGGCGACGGCCTGAAATCGGGGAGGCAGGCGGCATGGCGGCTCCGTTGGGTGCGGCGAAATTCGACCGAGGCGCGCGAACAGTCAATGTCGGCGCTACGAATCCCTCTCCTCCGAAAATCGGAAGGGGGGGTTGGTCGCCCGGGTCTTGGCCGCCTTCGAGGAGGAGGAGGATAGCCTCCGGGACGCCGTCGCCGGTCTGGCCCCTCCCGCGAGCGGAAGACGGCTCCTGTTGCCTCCCGGCCACGCTTGGGCGGCTTTCGGACCGGCAGTGCCGCGAGGTTATGGCACCGGCAACAGAAACTATGGCGCCGGATGACGGTCCTGTTACTTAATGGCGACGCAAACGGGCTTTCGGGGGGATGTCGACATGGCCAGGTCGCTCAAATCGTTTTTGGTCTCCGGCACGGCATTGGCCGCCCTGGCGTGCGCGCTTCCGGGCCCGGCATTCGCGCAGGCTCCGGAGGATGAGGAGACGACCCAGCCGGCGGCGACTCCGACCACCGCGGAGACGCCGGCGACCGACGCCGACCTCGCCACCGGCGATTCGACCGAGAACGAGATCCTCGTCACCGGCTCGCGGATCAAGCAGGATCCGAACAACAGCGCGCTTCCGCTGCAGATCGTCACCACCCAGGAGATCCAGCGCAACGGCATCAACAGCCCCGAGCAGCTGCTGATGTACCTCACCACCAACGGCACCGGCGCGGACAATCTCGCCTCCAACGCCGACGTCGTCACCGGCGCCCAGCGTGGCACCAACGGCCTCTCCTCCGCCAACCTGCGCGGTCAGGGCAACGCCGCGACCCTGGTACTGCTCAACGGCCGCCGAGTCGCCGCCCACGGCCTCAGCGGCTCGGCGGTCGACGTCAACCAGATCCCGTTCGGCGCGATCGAGCGGGTCGAGGTGCTCAAGGACGGCGCCTCGGCCATCTACGGCACCGACGCGGTCGGCGGCGTGATCAACTTCATCACCCGCAAGGATTTCGAGGGCGTCAGCCTGCAGGGCTTCACCGACGTCACCGAGGAGGGCGACGGCAACATCTACCGGGTGTCGGGAATCGCGGGCTACGGCGACCTCGACGACGACGGCTTCAACGTCATGGGCGCCGTCTCCTACAGCTGGAACCAGATATTGCGCGGGCGCGACCGCAGCTTCGTCAACGGCAACCAGCCGAACCGCGGCCTGTCGATCGACACCCGCGGAACGCCGATCGCGACCGCGTTCAACATCGGCGCCAACGCCTTCCAGCAGCCGGCCGGGACGCTGCTGACCGGCCTCACCCTCACCGCGCCCAACGGGGCGAACGCGGCTGCCGGCGGAATCAACATCCTCGACCTGCCCGGCGGCGCCGGCTGCGAGACGATGGATGGCGGCATGGCCTACGACCACGAGCTGTGGAACGCGCCCACCGCCTTCTACGCCTGCTCCTGGGACACCGGCCGGGCGGCGGTGATCCAGCAGCCGATCAAGACCCTGACCTATTATGCGCGCGGCGTGCTCGACCTCGGCTCCAATCACGAGGTTTCGCTCGAGGTCACCGGCTCGGACGCGGATTCGGCCAAGAGCTTCTCGCACGGCCAATATTCCGCCAACACGACCAACCTGCCGATCGCCTTCCCGCTCAACGCGAACACGGCGGCGACCTACAATACCGTCTTCAACGCCATACGGGCCGCCTTTCCGAACCCTGCGCAGCGGACCGCGCTCGACGCGCGATACGGCCGCCCGATCGCCTATCGCTGGCGCTGCATCCCCTGCGGCCCGCGCGAATATGTGACCAACACCAAGACGTTCCGGGCGGCGCTCGGCCTCGAAGGGCCGCTATGGGGCGAATGGGATTATCGCGCCGGCGCCTCCTACGCGCGCAGCGAGGCCTCGTCGCTGCTCGGCACCGGCTATTATTATCGCGGCACCCTCGCCAACGGCGCCCCCGACCCGCTCGCGCCGACCGCGCCGGGCGCGACCACGCCCGGCATCGTCGGCGTGCTCAACGCCGGCCTGCTCAACCCGTTCAGGCTCGAGCAGACCGAGGCGGGGATGGCGGCGCTGGCGGCCGTCTCGGCCCAGGGAGTCACCCTCTATGGCGGCCGCTACCAGGTGCGCCAGCTCGACCTGTCCGTGTCGGGGCCCCTGTTCCGCATCTGGGGCGGCGACGTCCAGCTCGCCGCTGGCGTCGACTATCGCCGCGAGACCTACGAGTTCAACGGCTCGGACGCGGCCGACGCCAACGATCCGGTGATCTTCCTCGCCGCCTTCGACAACATCAACGCGCTGACGCCGAAGCACCGCACCATCAAGGCCGCCTATGCCGAGGTGCTGGTGCCGATCATCCGGAACATGCTCGACATCACCGGCGCGGTGCGCATCGACGACTATACCGGCTTCGGCTCGACGACCAATCCCAAGGTCTCGGTCAAGTTCCGGCCGTTCGATCCGGTGCTGTTTCGCGGCTCCTACAATACCAGCTTCCGGGTGCCGACCTTCAACCAGATCTTCAACGGCATCACCACCGCCCCCTATCTCGGCAGCGACATCGCCGACCCGGTCCGCTGCCCGGGCGGAGTTCCGACGAGCCCGCTCGGCAGCGGCCAGCCCTGCGCGATCATCCGGCCCGAAATCGCCACCGGCGGCAATCTGGAGCTCGGCCCGGAGACCGCCAAGCAGTTCAGCGCCGGCATCGTCGTCACGCCCGCGCCGCTGTTCAGCGCCTCGGTCGACTGGTGGTCGATCGCCGTCGACAACACGATCGCGGAGCTGACCCTTCGGCAGCTGATCGAGAATGCCGCCCTGTTCCCGGAGCGGTTCATCCGCAACCCGCCGGAGACGGGCGACATCGTCGCCATCGACCGGCGCTGGATCAATGCCGGCGCCCGCCGCACCCAGGGCCTCGAAATCTCGCTTCGCGGCGCCGTCGACACGCTCGGCGGCCGGATCGCGGCGGGCCTCGACGGCACCTACCTGCTCAAGAAGAAGGAGAAGCTGACCCAGGCCGCGCCCTACGGGCCGAGCCTGATCGGCGTGTTCACCTTCGCCGGCGATCTCGGCATCCGCTGGAAGCACAACGCCTTCATCAGCTACACCACCGACAACTTCAACATCACGTTCACGCAGATCTTCCGCGAGGGCTACAGGAATTTCGCGCTGCCCGGCATCGCGTCCGGCGCGATCACTCGGCCCGACTACAACGTCAACGTCAGCGATTACATCATCTACAACCTGTCGCTGAGCTATAACGGCCTCGCTCCCGGGCTCCGGCTCAGCGCCGGAGTCAAGAATCTGTTCGACCGGGATCCGCCCTTCGCGATCACCTATGACGGCAATACCGGCGCGGGCAGCTCGTGGGAGCCGCGCGTCGCCGATCCGCGCGGCCGCTCCTACACCTTCTCGGCGGAGGTCAAGTTCTGACGCGAACCCCCTCGCCCGCGAAGGACGGAAGAGGGGACAGCTTTGAACGGCCGATGGAAGCCTTTCGCCTTCAGGACGGCGTCGTCCACTGCGAGGACGTGCCGCTGCCGGAGATCGCGCGGCGGGCGGGGACGCCCGTCTACGTCTATTCGGCGGCGGCGATGGTCGGCCAGGCGCGGCGGCTCAGGACGGCGCTGGCGCCGCTCGGCGATCCGCTGATCGCCTACGCGGTCAAGGCCAACCCCAATCATGCCGTGGTGGCGACGCTGGCGGGGGAAGGGCTCGGCGCGGACGTCGTCTCGGGCGGCGAATACCGGCGCGCCCGCGCCGCCGGCATCGCGCCCGACCGGATCGTCTTTTCGGGCGTCGGCAAGACGGCGGCGGAAATGGCCCTCGCGCTCGGCGGCGGCCTTGGCCAGTTCAACCTCGAATCGGTGCCCGAGGCCGAAATGCTGTCCGAGGTCGCGCTCGCGGCGGGACGGGAGGCGCCGGTCGCGCTGCGCGTCAATCCCGACGTCGAGGCGGGATCGCACGCCAAGATCTCGACCGGGGCCGCTCACAACAAGTTCGGAGTCGCCCTCGCCGACGCCGTCGCCGCCTGCGACCGCATCCGGGACCTGCCCGGACTGCGGCTCGTCGGCGTCGCCGTCCATATCGGCAGCCAGCTGACCCGGCTCGCCCCGCTAGAGACCGCCTTTACGCGGCTGGGCGAGCTGATCCGGGCGCTGCGCGCCGCCGGGCACGAGATCGCGACGGCGGACCTCGGCGGCGGCCTCGGCCTCGCCTACGATCCGGCGGCGCCGCCGCCGCCGACTCCCGCTCAATATGGCGAGATGGTCGCCCGGGTGACTCGCGGCTGGCACACCCGGCTGATCTTCGAGCCGGGCCGGCTCCTGGTCGGCGACGCCGGCGTGCTGCTGACGACGGTGATCCGGATCAAGCCCGGCCCGGCGCTGCCGTTCGTCGTCGTCGACGCGGCGATGAACGATCTCATGCGGCCGACCCTCTACGACGCCTGGCACTCGGCCGAGGCGGTGGTGCCGAGCGGCGAGTTCATGGTCGCGGACATCGTCGGTCCGGTCTGCGAGACCGGCGACACCTTCGCCCGGGCGCGGCGGGTCGACCGGGTCGGGCCCGGCGAGCTGATCATGATTCGCACCGCCGGCGCCTACGCCGCGACCATGGCCAGCACCTACAATTCGCGCCCGCTTGCCGCCGAGGTGCTGGTCAACGGCCGGGACTGGGCGGTCGTCCGCGACCGGCAGCCGGTCGAGGTCCTCCTCGGCGAGGGCAGGCTGCCGCCATGGCTTCGGCCGGCGGGGTGAATCGGCGAGCGGCCGCGCCGGCCGGCCGCTCCAGGCTTGCCGCGGCCTCGTGCGATGGACACGGATGGCGCGAGCCGCGTTGTCGCGGCGTGAAGTTCTTCCCGGAAAAGGCCCGGCCCTGGGAGATCGGGGCCGCACTCTTCATCGCTCTCGGAATGGTCGTGACGATCGGCTGGGCCGTCTTCGAGACCTATTGGGGCTGAGCGACGCGCGGGCCGTTCACGGCTGGTCGTCGTCCTCGACCGGCGGCGGCGCCGAGCGGACGCGCGGGACGGCGTAGCTCGTCAGAAGGCGTGCGATCTCGGGAGCGCGGCGCTCGAGCGATCGCTCGAGGCGCGACTTCAGCCGGGAGTCGTCGCGGCGCACGCCCATCGCCACCGCATAAGCCATCGGCATCTCGGCGCGCCGGTCGACCGGGGCGAGCGGAGTGAGGCGCAGCGGCACGGTCTGCCGGCGGGCGAAATAGCCGGCGACCGGACCCCAGACGAAGGCGACGTCCACCTCGCCCGCGGCAACGGCGCGGACGATTTCCGACTGCGGCTCGGGACGGCCATAGTCGCCGTAAACCATGTAGCCGCGCACGTTGGCGGTGAGGCCGCGGGCGACGAGGGCATGGGCGGGAGGCGTATTGGCGAAGTCGTCGCCGATCATCTGCACACCGATGCGAAGATTCCGCAATCGCGGATCGTCGAACGAGGCGATGACGAGGTCGCGGTCGGCGCGCGTCACCGCCACATAGGTGGAATTGTAGTAGGGGCGAGTCGTCGCGAGCATCTCGAGCCCGGCGCCGACACCGGGGATGACGTCGCAGCGGCCGGCCTTCAGGGTCTCGCGCACGTTGCCGCGCCGCTGCGCCCACCAGGTGTAGCTGAGCTCGGCGCCGAGATCGGCCGCGACCAGCTCGACGAGCTTGTTCTCGAATCCCTGGCCGGCCGAATTGGAGAACGGAAGGTTGTTGGGGTCGGCGCACACGCGCAGCTCCTGACGGGAGCCGCAGGCGGCGAGCAGGACGGCGAGGCCGAGGCTAGCGAGGCAGCGCATGGCGCGACTCCGTTCGCCTCAGCGCGTTGCGAAGGAACCACAAGGCGCCGGCAAGGTGCCATGCGCCGCCCGGAATCCACATGATCAGACCGGCGAGCTGCTGGTCCTGCCGCGGGGTCAGGCCGGCCGGGGTCGGGCCGAGCGCCGCATAGCCGGCATACCAGGGGCTTTCCGACAGCGTCATCAGGGCGCCGAGGCCGCCGCCGATCATGGCGGTGACGAACAGGCAGGCGGCGGAGACCAGCGGGCCAGAGCGTTCCTGCAGCATCGCCCGCCAGAAGACGAGCGCGCCGACCAGCAAGCCGAGATGCTGCGCGACGTGCCAGGCCTCGCTGCGCAGCGCCGAGTTGAACAGCCACGGCATGTGCCAGGCGAGGAGGACGACGCTCTGTACGAAGGTCGCCGCGAACGGGTCGGCCAGCGCGCGCCAGAGACTCCAGCGGCCGGCCGAGCCGAGCGCGTGGCGAAGGCCCGAGGGAAACGCCCACAAGAGCACCGCCCCCGGCTTGGCCGCCACGAGGAGAAGCGCCGAGACCAGCATGACGATTTCGTGCTCGATCATGTGCATTGCGAAGCTGGTCTTGCCGGCCTGGTGCAGCGGCGAGGTCAGGGCGCCCGCCAGGGTCAGCCAGCCCGCCGCGAACAGGGCGGCGTCGCGTGCCAGCGAACGTCGGCCCTGGACGGAGCGCCGCCACAGGCGCGCCAGCCCCGAGGCGTAGACCAGGACGGCGACGCCGAGGGGAATGACGACCCAAAGCGTCAGCGTCCAGCCGGGCGCATGATCGTCGCCCGAATGCGCCAGGGCTGGCCCGGGGACGGTCATCAAGAGGAGCGGGACGAGCCGCGCTCTCATGCGGCGCACGGGTCGAGGATGAGGCCGGAGGCGCCCTGCAGCAGGATCGCGAAGGCCGCGAGGGCCGCGAGCAGGATGCCGACCAGGCCGGCGAAGCGCCGGGCCTCGCTGCGGTCGCGGCGCCAGACGCCGAAGGAGAAGAAACCGCCCAGCGCGGTGACCGCGAGGCCGCCCAGGCAGACGAGCAGGACGAAGGCGGCGCCGCCCGCGCGGCAGTCGTCGAAGATCGCATTGCTGCCGAGCTGGTGGGAGGCGCCCCAGCCGACGGCCGCGGCGGCAAGGCCGAGCCAGGGCCGCAGAAGCTCCAGCGGCCGCTTCCCGCCGGTCACGAGACCAGCCTCGGCAGCCAGTAGATCAGCCCATAGATGGGCAGCCAGCTGAGCCAGACGAAGCGCCAGTACATGGCGTTTTCGGCGCAGTCGACGAATCGGCGGCCTTCGATGCCGTGCCTGGTATGAATCAGAGCGGCGAGGACCAGGGTGTCGACCCAGTCGGTGGCGAAATGGAGGGTGTGGAGGAGGAGCAAGGCCCACAGGATCGAGCCATAGGCATTGTCGGTCCACAACACGTTGAGCGAGTCGAACTCCCAAGCCCGCAACGCCGCCAAGGCCAATCCGACGGCGGCGGCGACCAGCAGCATCCGGCGCAGCTTGCGCAGCTCGCCATGCTCGGCCGCGTGCTTGGCGATGCCGTTCGGAATCTCGCTCAGCAGCATGAGGATCGTGAACAATGTGCCGGCGAGGAGATCAGGTGGCGCGAAGGGCGGCGGCGGCCATATCTGCTCCTGGTTCATCAGGAAGAAATAGGCGGCGATTGCCATGACGAAGGCGGTGCCCTCGATCAGGAAGAAGGCGATCTCCCCCCACCAGGTCAGCGCGCGATGCCCGAAGCCGTGGGTCGGCAGAGGGGAGAGGTCGGCGGTGAAGCGCGGCTTGCCCATCAGTCGATCACCGGCTCGGGGTGAACGTTCGGGTCCTTCGGCCAGAACCAGGCGATCAGCGCCGCCGCGACCGGGACCGCGCCGACGAGCGCCGCCCAGGGCGTGAACATCGACGAGACGAACATCGTCGCGGTGGCCAGCGCGGCGACGAGCGGCCAGATGCTCGGCTCGGCGGAGGGTTCGCGAAGATCCGGCCTGGCGTCGATCACGGTGGTGAGGAGGAGTTCGCGATCGTCGACGCGGAGGCCATGTACGACCGGCAGCGCCTCGCGATTCTCCCAAAGCGGCACCCGCCCGGTGACGACCGGAATGTGGGCGTGGTTGTAAGACGCCGGCGGCGACGACGTGGCCCATTCCAGCCCGGGCGCGTCCCATGGATTGGGTCCGGCCACCTTGCCGCGGCGCATCGAAACGAGGGCATTCAGGACGAACAGCAGCACTCCGCCCGCCAGGACGAAGGCGCCGATCGTCGAGAGCATGTTCGAAATCTCCCAGCCCAGGCCCGCCGGATAGGTGTAGACCCGCCGAGGCATGCCCAGGATGCCGAGCCAGTGCATCGGCGCGAAGGCGAGCTCGAAGCCGACGAAGGTCAGCCAGAAATTCCATTTGCCCACCGTCTCGGACATCATCCGGCCGGTGAATTTCGGGAACCAGTAGGTGACGGCGCCCAGCAGCGGGAACACCGCGCCACCGATCAGGACGTAGTGGAAATGGGCGACGACGAAATAGGTGTCGTGGAGCTGGAGGTCGATCGGCACGCTCGCCAGCATGACTCCGGTCAGGCCGCCCACGACGAACACGATGACAAAGCCGACGACGTAAAGGAGCGGCGTGTGGAATTTGGGCCGGCCGTCCCACATCGTCGCGATCCAGCAGAAGATCTGGACGCCGGCCGGAATCGCGATCGTCATGCTCGCCGCCGTGTAGAAGGCGTAGCCGAGGCGCGGCAGCCCGGTCGCGAACATGTGGTGGACCCATAGGCCGAAGGAGAGCAGGCCGGTGCCGGCGAAGGCGAGGACGATCGCCGTGTAGCCGAAGGCCGGACGCCGGCTGAACGTCTGCACGATCTCGCTGACGAACCCGGCGGCGGGCAGGAAGATGATATAGACTTCGGGGTGGCCGAAGAACCAGAACAGGTGCTGCCAGAGCAGCGAATCGCCATATTCGTAGCTGTTGAAGAACTGGGTGCCGACGAGCCGGTCGGAGAGCAGAAAGCTCGAGGCGAGGGTCACTGCCGGCATCGACAGGATCACCATCAGCGACACGACCAGCATCGCCCAGGCGAAAAGCGGCATTCGGGCCAGCGTCATGCCTGGGGCGCGCTGCTTGAGGATGGTGGCGGTGATCTCCACCGCCACGGCGAGCGCGGCGATCTCGGTGAAGGTCACCATCTGCGCCCAGACGTCGATCCGCTTGCCGGGAGAAAATTCCGGCCCCGCCAGCGGGACATAGGAGAACCAGCCGGCGTCCGGGCCGACATCGAGCACGAAAGCCACCCAGAGCAGGATACCGCCGGCGAGATAGACCCAGTAGCTGAACGCGTTGAGGCGCGGGAAGGCGATGTTGCGGGTGCCGAGCATCAGCGGGATGAGGAACACCGCCATCGCCTCCATCACCGGCACGGCGAACAGAAACATCATCGTCGTGCCGTGCATGGTGAAGATCTGATTGTAGCGGTCCGGATCGATCAGCCCGCTTTCGGGAGTGGCGAGCTGAGCCCGGATCAGCAGCGCCATCAGCCCGCCGAGGGCCTGAAAGACGAAGGCGGTGACGATGTAGCGGACTCCGATCTCCTTGTGATCGACGGTGCTGAGCCAGCCCCACAGGCCCGGTGCCCGGCCCCAGGTCTTCTCGAGCCGCGCGTGCAGCGCCTTGCCGGTCAGCTCCGGCCCGTCGCGGGGCAGGTCCCGGGGCGACATGATCGCGCTCACCGAAGCGTCTCGAGATAGGCGGTGACCGCGTCCAGCTCGGCGGGGCTGAGCGGGACCCTGGGCATGTTGTTCCCCGGCTTCGGCGTCTGCGGATCGGTGATCCAGGCGGCGATGTTCGCTCGGCTCATCGGCAGCGTGCCGGCGGCGATGGTCCGGCGGCTCGCGAAATGGGTGAGGTCGGGCGCGACCTGCCCCGAGGCCGGCGTGCCCGCGATGGCATGGCACGAAGCGCACTGGCGGCCGGTGACGATCGCCTGCCCCGCCTGGGCCGGACCGGCTGCCGGAGCCGCCGCCGGACGAAGCTGGGCGGCGCGCCAGGCGGCGAAGGCCGCGGGCGATTCCACCGTCACGTCGAGCGCCATCCTGGCATGCTGAAGGCCGCAGAATTCGGCGCACTGGGCGCGGTAGACCCCTTCCCGAAGGGGCAGGAGCGACAGGTCGTTCTCGCGGCCGGGGATCATGTCCTGCTTGCCTGCGAGGTTGGGGATCCAGAAGCTGTGGATGACGTCGCTCGAGCGAAGCGTGATTCGGGCCGGCACTCCGACGGGGAGATGGAGCTCGTTGGCGGTCCGGAAGACGCGATGCGCGTCATTGTCCGCGTAGCGCACGTCCCACCACCATTGCCGGGCAATCACCTCGATCTCTAACGCCGGGCCCGAGTCGGCCCGCGCGAGCCGGCGGTCGAACACCCAGCTCGCGGTGGTCAGGCCGGCAAGGCCCAGCGCGATCAGTCCGACCCAGCCGGCCAGGATCGCGCGCAACGGCTGCTCGCGGCTGTCGCCGCGGCGGCGGCGGAAGATCGCCCAGAGCAGGAAAGCGAAGACGAGGAAGTAGAAGACGAGAGTGACGACCAGAAAGACCGAGAACAGCTCGGAAATGAGCTGGCCGTGCCGCCCGTCGTTGCCGGCGGCCGACTGGATCTTGTCGAGGATGGACGGCGTCGTCATTCCTCGCTCGCGTCGTCGGATTTGGCGGTGACGGGCCGGATCGGCTTGCGCTCGTCGAGGGTCATCGGCTCGGTGTTGCGCGGCTCGTCGGCGCGGCCGGGGAGCGCGTCCTGGCGCGGCTGCGCGGACAGGGCTCGGACGAACGCGGCGAGCTGCCATGCCTGGTCCTCGGTGACCCTGCGGCGGAACGAGGGCATGCCGTTCGGCCGGCCGTCGAGGATGGTGGCGGCGATCTGCTCCATCCGGCCGCCGTAGCGCCATTCGTCGTCCATCAGCGGCGGCCCCATGCCGCCGCCGCCATGGGCGTGGCAGCCGGCGCAGTTCATCCAGGCGTAGAGTCGCTGGCCCTGGGCGATGTGAAAGGCATTGTCCTCGAACGCCGCGCCGCGCTCCGCCGCCTTCATCGCGTCGCTGCGATAGTCGCGAGTCTCGCGGTGGCAGCCCGCGAGCGCCAGCAACGCCAGCATGATCGCCTCAGCGCGGAAGGGCGAAGACATAGAGCCTCCCTCCCGCGTCGGTCCGCGCCGGCAGATCGCGCACCGCGTTGACGAATCCCAGTGCGGAGGTCGGGTCCCCCTTGTCGAGCGCTCCGGAGACGATCGCCCCCGACCAGCCGCCGACGCCGGCCAGGATGGCGACATATTGGCGGCCGTCCGGTCCCCGGTAGGAAACGGGCTGGCCGATCGTCCCCGAATTCAGCTGGTACTGCCACAGCAGGCGGCCGCTGCGCGCGTCGACCGCTTTGAACAGGCCGTCCATGGTCCCATAGAAGACGAGGTCGCCGCCGGTGGCGAGAGCGCCGCTCCACAAGGGCAGATCCTCGCGGATCCGCCACACCGGGCGCCGCGCCACCGGGTCCCAGGCGGTCAAGACGCCGCGATGACCGCCCGGCCCCGCATGCATCCGCGACTCCGCGCCCAGATAGGGCGTTCCGGCGATGTAATTCGCCTCGGTGATGCCGTGGTCCATGCACAGGTTGAGGTGCGGCACGTAGATGAGGCCGGTGCGGGGCGAGAAGGCCGACGGGTTCCAGTCCTTGCCGCCCGGGGAGGCGGGGCAGATGTCGCGCACCACCCGGCCGCTGCGCGGCGCCTTCTCCGGCGCATATTGCGGTCGTCCGGTGCGCAGGTCGATGCGGCGAATTGAATTGACGTGCGCGTAAGGATCGGCGGCGAGGACCTGCCCGGTGAACCGGTCGATCACGTACATGAAGCCGGTGCGGCCGGGCCGGACGAGCACCGGCCGGCGCCGCCCGCCGACCGGAATGTCGAGCAATATGCTCTCGTTGACGTCGTCATGGTCGAACAGATCGTGCGGGCTCGACTGGTAGAACCAGCGCGCCTGGCCGGTGCGGAGGTCGCGGGCGAACAGGCCGGCGGTCCATTTGTTGTCGCCCGGCCGCTGGTCGGGATTCCATGGGCCCGGATTGCCGGTGCCGTAATAGATGAGGCGAGTGTCGGGATCGTAGCTGATCCACCCCCAAGCGGTGCCGCCGCCTAGCTTCCAGCCTTCCGGATGCCAGGTGGTGACGCCGAGGTCGCGGCCTCGCTCGCTCGCGTAGAAAGGCCGGAAGTCGGGGCCGATCAGCACGTCCGAATCCGGTCCCGTGCTCCACGCCTTCCACAGCAGGGCGCCGCTGGATGCGTCGAGCGCCGCGAGCCAGCCGCGAACGCCGAACTCTCCGCCCGAGCTGCCGACCAGGACCCGGCCTTCCGCGACCAGCGGCGCCATGGTGAGGGTCTCGCCGATGTCGATGTTGCCGAGGCGGGTGCGCCATATCTCGCGTCCCGTCTCCGCGTCGAGCGCGATCGTCTGTCCATCGAGCGTGTTGAAGAAGATGCGTCCGCCGGCGAAGGCGGCGCCGCGGTTGACGACGTCGCAGCAGGCGACGCCCTGCGCGCGCTGCAGCGGCCGCGGCCGAAACGCCCATTTCAGCGGATTGCCGGGACGGGTGAGGTCGAGCGCGTAGACGATGTTGGGAAAGGGCGTGACGACGTACATCGTCGATCCGACCACCAGCGGCGCCGCCTCGTGACCCTTGGCGATGCCGGTGTCGAAGGTGAAGACGGGGCGAAGCTCCGACACGTTGCCGGCGTCGATCTGGTCGAGCGCGCTGAAGCGCGTCGCCGCATAATCGCCGAGCGGCATCGTCCACTGGCCCTCTTCGGCGCGGGCGGCGGAGGCGGCGGGAAGGGCGCGAGCCTCGGGCGGCGGCAGCGGCGCCAGCCTTTCCAGCACGGCCGAACGCGGCTGCGGCCGATCTGTCCGTAGGCTCCAGAGGACGGCGAGGGCCGCGACGGCGAGTGCGAGCACCAGAGCGGAAACCGTCCAGACGCCGACCCGCCTCACCATCGCCGGTTCAATTCTCCTGCCGCGAGTCGTTCAATGGCGAGGTCGGGGTAAAGGTTCCGGGTCCGAAACCGAGAGCAACCCAGGTTAGGGCGAATGTAAGACCGCGACGCCCCACGGCCGCTCGCCGGCCGGGAACCGGGCGACGACGCGCAGGCTCTCCGCATCGACCATCGCGACGTCGTTCGACGGCCCGTTCGCGGTGAAGACGAACCGGCCGTCGGGGCTGAGGCCGAGGCCCCACGGCCGCTCGCCGACCTCGACCCGTCCGGTCACTCCGAGCGTCGCCGGGTCGAGGCGGACGAGCTCGCGGCCGCGCCCGGTCGTCACGAACAGGTGCCGCCCGTCTCGGGTGAGGGCGACACCCATCGGCCGGACGGTCTTTCCGTCGATCCGAGCCCGCGCGACCGGCCGGTCCGCCGCCACGTCGATCGCCGTGACGCTGGCGTCGTTCTCGCCGGGCACGAAGGCGCGCCGTCCGTCCGCCGAGAAGACGGCGTTGCGCGGCCTTTGGCCGACCGCGATCCGCGCCCGGACCCGGCCTCGGCCGACCTCGTAGACGGCGACGACGTGATCCTCCTCGGAGGTCGCATAGACCAAGGCGCCGTCCGGGGAGACGGCCGTGCCTTCCGCCTCGCCGCCGACCGCCGCCGTCGCGCGGATCCGGCCGGTGCGCGAATCGAGGACGACGAGCTGGCCGGTGTCCTCGCTGGCCACGTAGAGGCTGTTGCCGTCCGGGCTGACGGCGACGGTCTCCGGGTCGGAAATTCCCCGCAGCACCCGAAGCACCCGCGCCGAGCGGACATCGAACACGGCGATGCCGTCGGCGGCCTTGTCGGCCGGCGGCAGCGTCGATTCGTCGACGCCCGGCCCCGCCACGGGCGAGCCGCTCAGAGCGATGTAGAGCAGCCGCCCGTCCGGGCTCGGCACGATCCCCCGCGGCCGCTTGCCCAATGCCACCCGCCCGATCGGCCGCCGCGAGTCCGGATCGACGATCGTCAGGTCGCCCGACATTTCGTTGGTCACGTAGACCCGCGTGACTCCCGATCCGCCGCCGCCGCCACACCCGCCGACCAGGATCAGTGCAGCGATCGCCAGCAGACGCGTCGGCATATGGCCTGCGTTCCTGCGGGCCACGGGGGCGGCATCACGCACCGATTGGGCTCCTTTGAACCGCCCTTGAAGATCGACGGTTTTCTGCCCTTTTCCGTCCCGAGACAACCTTCTTCGACCATTGTTGGTGCTTGGCGGCACGGACGTAGAATTCCGCGCTCGACTCATCGACGGTATCCCTTTGCGCATCGAAGGGCGTCTTGCTGAACTTCCCCTGCGAACCGCCACGGTAGCAGGCTGGAAGAAAAGGCGCGAGCCAACAGCGGGTCGGGCGCCGCATGCAGACCCCGTGCGGTTAAATCAAGTCGCGGGCCAAGATTGCGGGCCATCAGTACTAGGAGTAGGTTTCACGACTTGGGGTTGAGCGAGTCGTGAAGGGGAGCGGCTATGCAGCACTACAACGTGGTAATCATCGGCAGCGGCTTTGGAGGCTCGATGGTCGGCCTCACCCTGGCCGATCGCACGCAAGACCGGAACATCAACATCCTGATGCTGGAGCGCGGGACTTGGTGGACTACTCCCCACGCGACTGTGCAGGACAAGGAAGTAGGGACGCTTCACTTTCTGAGACACGAGAAGCATCAGCCCGTCCAGGTGTGGTCGTCGCAGAATCATTTCCGCGGCTTCATCGATCTCTTCTCGCGTTGCTTCCGCAGGACCAAGGACTCCAGTCTTCCGGCACGCTGGTTCCGGAAGCTACGCAATGAGGACGGCCTCTTCGAGACGACCTGGCTGGGCAAGCGCGGGTTGTTCGGACGCCAAAGCGACGGCGTGATGATCGCCCGCTCCAGCGGCGTGGGCGGCGGTTCGCTGGTCTATTCCAACGTCACCATCCGCCCCCCCAACTTCGTGCTGGAGGGCCCTCGCTGGGCATCCGTCACCTGGACCAATACGGAGCGCGATTATTATTACGAGTTCGCGCGGGATGCGATCGGCTTCGGAGTCGTGCATGCGGCCCGCGAGCGCGAAGCTGACGGGACCTCACCCGTAATCGTCAAACCCGACCGCGTAACCGGCACAATCGAGGCCTATGTGAGCGCCCAGTCGCTCACGCTCAAGCAGGTTATTCCGGGCACACCGCCTGCCACCCAGAGCGTTGTTTATGCCGTGGATTCAACCCTGACGGCGGCGGTCGAGGACGACTTGCGTATCGGCCGGCCGCTTTGGCTCGATCTCGATCGCAGCGTAACGCCGCCTAAGGTGAAGAAGATCATTCCGCATCGCCCGTTTCGGGTGAACACCGGCCTCAGCAATATTCTGACCCGTAGCGCCCGCCTCGACCATTGGGGGGAAACCGTCAAAGTGGGCGACCCCTTCAGCAAGCGCGGCATCGTGAGGATGGGCCCGGATCCCGTCCAGCCGCCGGCTCCGAGCAAGGATGTGCCGCAGGATCCGAAGCATAACCAATGGATCGACCGGGCGCGGTCGTTTCAAATGGCGGTCCGCGGCATGACGGCGGACTATGGCGCGGTCGAACTGTCGATCGACGACCTGCCGGTGGGTCAGAAGCCGTACACGACCAACGGCCGGCCGAGGAACTTTTGCGAGCGCCACGGCCGCTGCAATGTCGGCTGCCTGCCGGGCGCCCGCCATACGCTCAACAAGCAGCTGATGCGCGCCGCGCTCGGCACCCATGACGGGACCGCCGCCCTCTACCCGGATTTCGAGATCAGCCCGCTCAGCGAGGTCGACGTCATCCGGGCGTTGCCTGGCGGCGGCTACGAGGTGACCTACGAACATCAAACGAACGAGAATTACCACGCTCAGGAGGAAGGGACCGAGCGCCGAAAGGTCCAGACCGAGACCGTATCGGCCGACGTCGTGATCCTCGCCGCGGGAACCTATGGCAGCAATGAGATCCTGCTGCGGTCCAAGGCCCGCGGCACCCTGCCCGGCCTGAGCGACAGGGCGGGCTTCGGATTCTCCCCCAACGGCGACTACATCGCCTTCCTGGAACCCACGAAGCACCTGGTCGGGCTGATCAAGGGACCGGTGACCACCTCGTTCAGCCATTTCGAAACCGACGAAGCGGGCACGGGCCCGTCGGGGCCCGGCGGGCCGGCTGGCAATCCCGACAAATTCCACACGGTCGAAGATCAAGGCGTTCCGCCCGCCACAGCCTCACTGATCGGCGAAGGCGTCAGGCTCTTCGAGTCGATCACCCAGGGCAATACCGGCCTGCTGTTCATGATCTACGGCGTCTGGCGCTACATCGTGAAGGTGGTGCGGCGAGCGATCCGGGACATCTTCAACAACAGCATCCGGCGCGGCCAATTCTTCCATTCGGAGGAAGAGCTCGTCTCGAACATGATGGCGATCGCGGCCATGGGCCGGGATGAAGCCAATGCGACGCTCCGGCTGGGCACACGAAGGGGTGAGACGAGCCTCAGGGCCAGCAAGCCGGGAGGAGCGACCTTCTGGGACGATCCGATCTACATCGAGATCAGAAAAACGCTCGCCCGCCTCGCCGCGGAGCTCGGCGAACCGGGGACGGAGTTCCGCAATCCGGTGCTCGGCACCTCGCAGACTCCGGCGAAGTTCCGTGCCGTGCCGACGAGCCACCCCCTTGGAGGATGCATTATGGCTGCCTCCGCGGCGGACGGGACAGTGAACGAGTTCGGACAGCCTTTCGACACGACCGGTGGCAGTGCAACTGCAGTTTATCCGGGTCTCTACGTTGCCGACGGTTCGATCGTGCCGAGCGCCTTGGGGGTGAACCCCTCGTTGACCATCGCCGCGCTGTCGCTCCGGATTGCGGACAAAGTCTATCAAAATCACTTCTGAGGCACCCTCCGCTTACGCGGGTTTCGGGGAGGATCGTATGGAGAAAAGACCCCGGATGACCGGATGGTTTGACCCGGTCCTGCTCATCCGCACCGGAATAAGGGCGGCTGTCTCGACGGTGTTCGGACGGTTCGCCGACCGTCGCGAGGCGATCGCGGCCGCGAACGCGATCGCCCCAGCTCCGCCCGACGGCGACCTCGATTATTCCAACCACCAGGGCGATTTCTGGCTCGATTATCTAGCCGACACCGGCGACGGCTGGAATCCAACTTATGCTATGGCTCGGCTGGTAAGCGCCAATTCGGTGAAGGCCGGCGACACCGATCTGCCCCGCGGCCGTCTCCTCGTACTCGGCGGCGACCAGGTCTATCCGATCGCCTCCCGGACCGAATATGCCCGGCGTTTCAGGGCGCCGTTCGACGAAGCGTACAGGCCCGGCGGGTCGCCACTCTGGACGGAAGGCGCCAAAGATGCGCCGGATCTCTACGCCCTTCCCGGAGACCATGACTGGCACGATGGCCTCAATGCCTTCTTCGGCCTCTTCTGCCGCCGCAGGACGACGATGCCGGGGGCGCTGGGCCTGCCCCGTAGGGGCGCAATTATTGCCGGGCGGGCGACACGACAGACCCGCAGCTATTTCGCCTTGCAGCTGCCTCACGGATGGTGGCTGTGGGGCACCGACAGCCAGATGGAGGGCTATATCGACCAGCCGCAGGTCGACTATTTCAGCCACGTCGCAACCAACTGGATGGACCCGGGATCGAAGCTTATCCTGTGCGTCGCCGAGCCCGTTTGGGAGAATGCCATTTCGGGCCGGATCGACGACCGCTACCGCAGCTTCAATTATCTCGAGCGGCTCGCCGGTCTCGCACGGCATCCGCAAACGAACGCGCCGATGGGGCACCAGCTGAAGCTCGTTCTGACCGGGGACAGCCATCATTATTCCCGCTTCGTCGAGGATGGCGCCGCAGCTGAGCGCCATTACATCACCTGCGGCGGCGGCGGCGCGTTCACCAGCGCCACGCATCAGCTCGGCACGCGTTCGATACCAAGCGAATATCCACCGCCGGGCACCGCGGGATCGAAGGGTCGGTATCAGCGCACCTTCCGAGTCGCCAGCAACGGAGCGGCGCGCTACCCTGCCGCGTCGACGTCGCGCCGCCTCGGCTGGCGTAACCTCGCCTTCCCGTTCCTCAACCGGCAGTTCACCCTGCTGCTGGCGGGAATCTTCCTCGCTCTCAACTGGATCCTCGCCTTCAACGCGAGCGCCACCGGCCGGGGGGATTTCGCGACCCTGCTTCGGCAGGGGGATTTCGGCGACGCGCTTGGCGCATATGGCCGCCTGGTCCTCCTCTCGCCTCCGGCGCCAATCATGCTCGCGCTGCTGCTCATTGCGGCTTGGGCACTGGCGGACGCGCGCGACAAGCCGTGGCTACGCATCGTCCTTGGCGTCGGGCATGCGTTAGCGCACTTCGCCACCGTCGCTGTAGCGAGCGTCCTCGTCGTGCGACTCCTCGGCCAGTGGTGGGATGGCGGCTGGGGCTCGGCGGTGGTCCTTATCGCCGCCGCGGCCGCCTCGGGTCTCGCCTCAGCCTTCGTTGCCGGGCTGTATTTCATCTTCGCGATGAACGCCTTGAAACGTCAGACCGGCTACGGCTTCTCGGCGCTCAAGATACAGGGATACAAGTCGTTCCTCCGGCTTCGTATCGCTGAGGACGGCGCACTGACGGTTCACGCCGTGGGGCTTGAGAAGGTGCCGAAAGACGACGGGACGACGCTCAAGAGCCCGGTGCTTCGGCCACACCTGATTGAGTGCGTACAGATCGGTAGTTAGCGGTCGCAAAGCCTGGCTCGAGCTCGGAGGCCGTTGGAGGCCCGACGAAGCGTTACCTATGCGTTTCCTGACGCGCCGCCCAGGTAAAAAAAGGCGGAAAACTGGCGCGCCCGGCAGGATTCGAACCTGCGACCCCAAGCTTAGAAGGCTCGTGCTCTGTCCAACTGAGCTACGGGCGCGCGCGCATCTCGTCTAGCGCGCTTTGCAACGGATCGGAACCGCAGCTATTCTGCGCCGCCTTCTCGCAATCCGCATGGGGGGAACGATCATGCCTGGACCAGGAATCATTCGTGCGGTCGCCGACCGCGGCCCGGCGCTGAGAGTGCTCGGCGAGGAAATAACGGTGCTGGCCTCCGGCGCCGAGACGGGCGGCTACGAGCTGTTCGTGCAGAAGGGCGGTCCGGGGATGGGGCCGCCGCCCCACGCCCACGACTGGGACGAGAGCTTCTACATCCTCCAAGGCGAGCTCGACATCGGGGTCGGCGAGGCGGTCGCCGTCTGCGGACCCGGCGCGCTGGTCCACGTCCCCGCCGGCACGATCCACTGGTTCCGCTTCCGCAGCGAGGGCGAGATGCTTTCGGTCACCTCGCGCCTCGGCGCCTCGCTCTTCTTCGCCGAAGTCGACCGCGCGACCGGCGGCGCCAACGACGTCGAGAGGACGGTCGCGGTCGCCCACGGGCACGGCCTTACCGTCCATCCGCCCGGCGAGCTCATGATGGTCGCAACTCCGGCGGTTTGAGCAGCCCGCCCGGTGCCGAGGCCGGTCGAGGGGACGGCGCTGAAGGGCGTCCATTTCCGCCACTACGACCTGGTGATGGCGGCGTTCGTCACCATCCTCCTCCTCTCCAACGTGATCGGGGCCGGGAAGGTCGCGACCGTCGACCTGCCGGGGATCGGCGCCTGGCCGTTCGGCGCCGGCATATTGTTCTTTCCGATCTCCTACGTGATCGGCGACGTGCTCACCGAAGTCTACGGCTTCGCCCGCGCCCGCCGCTGCATCTGGGCGGGATTCGCCGCGCTGCTGTTCATGGCGGCGATGAGCTGGGTGGTGGTAGAGCTGCAGCCGGCGCCGGGCTGGACCGGCCAGGCCGCCTATGAGGCGGTGTTCGGCCAGGTGCCGCGCATCGTCCTCGCCTCGATCGCCGCCTTCTGGGCCGGCGAGTTCGCCAATTCGCTGGTGCTCGCCAAGATGAAGGTCTGGACCGAGGGCCGCCATTTGTGGACCCGAACGACCGGCTCGACGATCGTCGGCCAGGGCATAGACAGTTTGATCTTCTACCCGCTCGCTTTCTGGGGCGTGTGGGACGGCGACACGCTGGCGACCGTGCTCCTCACCCAATGGGCGCTGAAAGTGGCGTGGGAGGGGGCGCTGACCCCGGTCACCTACGCCGTCGTCGGCTTCCTCAAGCGGAGCGAGGGCATCGACGTCTACGACCGCGCCACCGATTTCACGCCCTTCCGGGCGCGGGTCTGAGCGATCGGGGATCAGCGACCGAATTCCACGCTCTCGTCGTCGATCGCCGCCACCACCACCGGCTCCGCGCCCTGTTCCGGATAGAAGCCGTACTTGAACATGGCGGCGAAGCCTTGTGCGCCGATCGATCGCTCCGATCGCGGCAGCGGCTTCGTCCGTTCGAAGGCGCGCTTCCAGCCGCCACGGCCCTTCTCCGGCATTGTATTCGCGCGTTGGCCGAAGCAGACTGCGCCGCACGGGAATCCGGACTGCGCAGCTGGAGGTATGATGCGGAGCTACCTAGCATTTGTCACCGCCGCGGCAGCATTCGTGTCGCCAGTGGCCGGCGCGGCCGAGCGCTATGAGGCGCAATTGGCCCATAGCGCCGACACGGAGTGGATCGGCTTCGCGGAAATCGACCTGTCTGACGCCGCAGCCGTCCGCGGTGAGCTCTGCCTAGTCAGGAAGGAATATCCGGATCGCCGGACCGAGCCGCGCACGCTGCTCCGCGTGCCGGTGACCGGCCGCGCCGTCGCAGAGGGTCTGGAGCTGAATCTCGGCACGGTCCGGGACGGCCCGAGGAGCGACGCGACCCTGGCTTTCGCCAGGGGCACTGGGGACGGCGGCGAGGGAGCCCTGGTGTTCGGCGATCTCTTGGCCTTGCGGGACAAGGAGGGCAACCCGATCCTCGGCGGCACCAAGCTCGCCTATGCCGAACTCACTCCGCTGGTTCCGCCCAGCCCGGATTTCGAAATTTCCATGCTGAGCTCGGCCAGCGACCAGCAGGTCGCCATCCTCCTCGAGGAAGTGAACCCCGGCCAGGGGCCGGTGACGGCGCTCGTGCCGCTCGAGGAGTATGAGAATTTCACGCGCGAGCAGGCGATCGCGTTCGAGCAGAAGCATGAGCGCGAGATGCTCTACGATGCGGGTGCCGTGGTCGCCCTAATGGATTCGGCCAAGATCCCCCAGCTCCAGCGCGCGCTCGACGCGCTCGGGGACGGGGCCCGGGTGATGAACGGGGAGATCTCCGCCTGCCACGGCGGCGTCGTCCAGGTCACCGTCTCGGTGCCGCCAATGCTGGAATTCTGGTACACCCGGCAGATCCAGAAGAGCGGAGCGGTGATCACCGCCTATCCATGGGGCCTGCCGCTCGACCCGGGCTGGACGGACCCCCTGATGATCCAGACCGCCGCGGTCGTCGCGGCCTTCGGCAATCCGCGAATCGCGATGGCTCAGAAATACCGGCCACTCTGGGAGACTCTGAAGGCAGCGCTGACCCGCTTCGCAGCGGCGCGCCGGCCAGGCTTTGCCCAGAGCGGAACCATCGTCCTTCGCCCGAGCGGCGCGCCGCACGTGTTCAATGCCGAGATAAGGGGGCGCTCGCTCGCGGTCTGCCAGGCCAATCGCTGGGAGCAGATATTCGTGGAGGCGACCGTCAATCCGTCGGTGACGAGCAGCTCGGCGGTCGGCGTGTCGCTGCAGATGTCGGACGGCTTCTACGCGCGCGGCGCGACCATGCCGAGCGATGCACGGATGCGCGACCACCGGATCAGCGATTCGGAGCTGAAGGCGCTGCAGGACCTCATGGTGGGCAACGCCCAGAAGAATCTGACCTGGCCCGCGGCGGTGCGCTGCCAGCAATAAGGGGGAGCAACATGCCCTTGGACACGCTTCGGATCGTCGTCGGTCTGCTGATCATTCTCTCGCACCTGACGTCCTTCGCCATGGTCCTGCTGTACGGCTGGCTGGAGCCGGCCGAGCGGATGGAGCTGGCGCTGATCATCTCGCCGATGTTCGGGGTCTATGTTTCGGCGATCGTGCGCCGGGTGACGATGATGGAGAGCTACGACCGCACGCCGACCCATGTCGCGCTCGCTGGCCTCAGCATTGGCATCGCCTTGATCTACGCCCTCACCGTCCCTGCCGTGATCCTCGCGTTCGAGAGCGGCAGCATCGGCAATTTCGGCGACCTCAAGAACGTCATCGGCATCGTCGAGACGGCGCTCGGGCTCTATACCGGAGCCCTGGTCGACCGGCTGTTCGGCACACCGAAGGCGAGCTGATCCTGCCGCCGCGTCGGTTGGCGCGGATATCCTATCCGGCCGACTCGAACAGCCCCTCGAACAGCCGCCTTCCGTCCGTCCCGCCATGGGCCGGCTCCACCATCCGCTCGGGATGGGGCATCAGGCCCAGCACGTTGCCGGCTTCGTTGACGATCCCGGCGATGTCGCGGGCGGAGCCGTTGACCGGGCCGGCGTAGCGGAAGACGATCCGTCCCTCGCCCTCGAGGCGATCGAGAATCGCCTCGTCGGCCTGGTAATTGCCGTCATGATGGGCGACGGGGAAGGCGATTTGCTCGCCGGCCTGGTAGCGGCTGGTGAAGGCGGTCTGGCTATTCTCCACCCTCAGCGGGACGTCGCGGCAGACGAAATGGAGGTTGGCGTTGCGCATCAGCGCCCCGGGCAGCAAGCCGGCCCCTCTCGCGGTGCCAGACCATCGCCGGCCAGCGGCCGGTCACCCCCTCAGAGCGACCGCGAGGTCGCGGTCGCAATTGGAGCCGGGGAAGACGATGACAGCGCTGTTCACGCCGCCGCCTCGGCCGGGCTGTCCCGCTCGATCCGGTAATTCTCGATCACGGTGTTGGCGAGGAGCTTGCGGCACATCGCGTCGACCTCGGCGTCGCCGACGCCGTCGGCGAGGTCGAGCTCGATCAGCTTGCCGGCGCGGACGTCGTTGATCCCGGCGAAGCCGAGCCCTTCCAGGGCGTGGTGGATGGCCTTGCCCTGCGGATCGAGCACGCCGTTCTTCAAGGTGACGTAGACTCGGGTCTTCATCGGCTCTTCCCGTCGCGGAACGGGGCGGCCTATGCCGTCAAAGCGGGCGCCGGCACAAGCGTTCACCGCCCGTTTACCGCCATTTGCCATGCTGGCGGCACTGGTGCGGGGAAAATCGATGGTCGGTCTGGCCTTGATCATGTTCCTGGGGCTGTTCGCGTTCGGCGCGCAGCTGATGGGCTGGTCTGACCCGGACGGCCAGGTCCAGCTCGGCATCTTCATGGCGTTCATCTTCGGCATCATCTGCGGCTACAAGACCCGCGGCTGAGGCCCTGCGCTTGTGGGCCGGGGGGCCGTCCCCTATCTTCGCTTCATGGCCGAAGCGTCCGACATCGCCCTCACCCCCGCCGCGGCGGCGCGAGTCGCCGCGATCGCGGAGCGGCAGGGCCGGCCGGCGATCCTTCGGCTCAGCGTCGAGGGCGGCGGCTGCGCCGGCTTCAGCTACCGCTTCGGCCTCGCCGACGAGATCGAGGCCGACGACCTCGTCGCCGGCGAGGGCGGAGTGACCCTGGTCGTCGACCCGATGACCCACGACCTCGTCAGGGGCGGCGCGGTCGACTATGTCGAGAGCCTCGGCGGCTCCGCCTTCCAGGTGACCAACCCCAATGCCGCCTCGGGCTGCGGCTGCGGCTCGAGCTTCAGCGTTTAGGCGCGCCGCGCCGTTTCGCGGCCTCAAGGACGCGGCCGACGCTCCACGAAATGAGTCTCGGCGATTCGCGGGGGACCGAATGGGTGGTCTCGGCAGCCACCAGCAGCAGGCCGTCGGGCGAGGCGAGCACCCATTCCTGGAGCAGCCGTATCCGGTGACGCAGCTCGGCCTCGAAATAGGCGCGGGCGTCGAACGGCATCCGGTCGAGGATCGGCAGCGGCAGGTATTTGGCAGCGACGATCACCACGATCGGGACCTCCGGCAACGGGCTCAGGTCGCGCCCGGCAAGAGGAGTCTCCAGGATCCGCCGCAGAGTCTCGAACTCGGCACGAATGGCGGGCGAGGCCCTGGCCACCAGCGCCCCGAAAGCGGACCAATAGGCGTCGTAGCCGGGGCGGCCGGCCCCGATCGCCTCGAACGGCGCCAGGTTCCCGCTCAGCTCCTGCGTCAGGACCGGGGCTGGATCGACGAACACCAGCCCCGCAATCTCTTCGGGGTGATAGCCCGCATAGTAATGGATGAGCATGCCGCCCCAGGAATGGCCGACCATCACATAGGGCGGCTCGGCGCCGATCTGACGTAGCAGGCGGCGCAGGCGGCCGGTGACGTGGCGCGGCGTCGGCGGCAGCGTATCCGCCTCCGATTGGCCGAGGCCGGCGCGGTCGTAGGCGACCACGGGCGCTCCCGCCGCGACTTCCGGCAGCACTTGCCTCCACGCGTCGAGCGAGCTCGTCGCGCCCGCCTCGAACACGACCACCGGCGTTCCGGGACGCCGATTCTCCAGGCCGAGGGCCTGGATGCGGACGCGTCGCCCGTCCAGCTCGACCGTTCGAACGCCCGGCTGCGCCGCCGGCTCCTGCGCCAAGGCGGGGGCTGGGAGGGGTAGCAGCGACGCTGCAAGGGCGATCAGAAGCAATGCGAGTCGCAACATGGCGTTCTCTTCCGCACCACCTGTTCGTCGGCGATTCCTGGAGGCTCAATACACCGGCCACGGAATCAAGGCGAGCGCGGCGCCGCCTCACGCTTCCCCCGACCCGTCGGCGCCTGCTAGTGCCACGCCCATGAAGATCGTCACCTACAATCTCAACGGCATCCGCGCGCGGTTGCCGCGGCTGGTCGAGTATCTCGAGGCGGAGAAGCCGGACGCCGTCTGCCTCCAGGAGATCAAATGCGCCGACGACGCCTTCCCGATCGAGGACGTCCGCGCCGCCGGCTATGACGGGGTCTGGCACGGCCAGAAGGGGTTCAACGGCGTCGCCATCCTGACTCCGGCCGGGGCGCCGCCGCCGCGGCTGCGGCGGGTCGGTCTGCCCGGCGACCCGGACGACACCCACAGCCGCTATATCGAGGCCGAGCTAGGCGGGGTGACGATCGGGTCGATCTATCTGCCCAACGGCAATCCGGTCGGAACCGAGAAATTCGCCTACAAGCTCGCCTGGATGGATCGGCTGAGAGAGCATGCGCAGGCCCTGCTCGCCGAGGAGCGGCCGGCGGTCGTCGCCGGAGACTGGAACGTCATCCCCACCGACAGCCCCGACGACGTCTTCTCGGCGCGGGCGATGCGCCACGACGCGCTGATGCAGCCGGAGAGCCGCGCCGCCTACCGCCGGATCCTCCATGCCGGGTGGACCGACGCGATCCGGACCCGCTATCCCGACGGGCCCGTCTATACCTTCTGGGACTATACGGCCGGCTGCTGGCAGCGCGACGCCGGCTTCCGGATCGACCATCTGCTGCTGTCGCCCCAGGCCGCCGACCGGCTGCTCGACGCCGGCGTCGACAAGGCCTATCGCGGCCGCGAAAAAGCAAGCGACCACGCGCCGACCTGGGTGTCGCTCGAAGACTGAAGGACACGCGATGCACCACTGGACCCGCCGTCATTTCCTCGGCACCGCCGGGGCCGTCGCCGCCCTTCCGCTGCTCCCCGGCTGCGCGGCGCGGCGGGCAGCCGAGAGCGGCCTTGGCGAGCCGTTGCTGGCCCGGGCGGCCGAGGCGATCCTCGTCGAATATCCGGAGAATGCGACAACGCTCGGCCTCGACAAAGGCGCCCGGGCCGGCCTCAAGTCGAGGCTCACCGACCGCTCGTTGCACGGCCGGGCGCGGCTCGCCGGCGCGGCCGCGGACCGGCTCCGCCGGATCGAGGCGGCCTCGGCCGCGGCTCCGGACGACATCGACCTCGGCGTCGCCCGCGCCGCCCACGCGCTCGCCGTCGAGGGTTTCCGCTTTCCTTATGGCGACGTCGTCACGCTCAACCAGAACCTCTCCTACCGCAACGCCCCCTATGTCGTCGCCCAGAATACCGGCGCCTTCGTCGAGGTGCCCGACTTCCTCGACAGCAACCATGTCGTGACGACGGCGGCCGACGCCGAGGCCTATCTCGAACGGCTCGAAGCCTATGCGGCGGCGCTCGACGGCGAGACCGAGCGGCTGGCGCACGACCGCGGCCTCGGCGTCGTCGCGCCCGATTTCCTGCTCGACAAGACGCTGAAACAGCTCAAGGCCGCGCGGGCGCAGCCGGTCGCGGACTGGGGGCTGGTGACGTCGCTGGCGCGGCGGACGGCGCAAATCCCGGGCGACTGGGGCGGCCGGGCCACGGCGCTGGCGAAGCGCCGGGTGGCGCCGGCGATGGACCGGCAGATCGCCGAACTGACCCGCCACCGCGCCCGCGCGGACGGCCGCGCCGGGGTGTGGAAGCTGCCCGACGGCGAGGCCTATTATGGCTGGGCGCTGAGGGCGGCGACAACGAGCAGCCTGACCCCCGGCGAGGTCCATCGCATGGGCCTCGAGCAGCTCGGCGAGCTCGAGGGTCGGATGGAGCCGCTGCTGCGCGCACAGGGACTGACGCGCGGCACGGTCGGCGAGCGGATGGCGGCGCTGGGCAACGACCCGCGGCAGCTCTTCCCGAACAACGACGCCGGCCGGGCGCAGATCCTCGCCTATCTCAACGGCCGCGTCGCCGACATCCGCACCCGGCTGCCGCGGGCCTTCGCGACGCTGGTCAGGGGTAGCCTGATCATCAAGCGCGTTCCTCCGGAGATCGAGGCGGGAGCGCCCGGCGGCTACGCGGCGGCGGGAACGATCGACGGCTCGGTGCCGGGCAATTACTACATCAACCTCCGCGACACGGCGCTGTGGCCGCGCTTCAGCCTTCCGACCCTCACCTATCACGAGGGGATTCCCGGCCATATCTGGCAGGGCGAATATACCTACAAGCTGCCGCTGATCCGCTCGCTGCTCGCCTTCAACGCCTATTCGGAAGGCTGGGCGCTCTACGCCGAGCAGCTCGCCGACGAGCTCGGAGTCTATGAGGGCGACCCGCTCGGCGAGCTGGGCTACCTCCAGTCCCTCTCCTTCCGCGCCTGCCGGCTCGTCGTCGACACCGGCCTCCACTCGCAGCGCTGGACCCGCGCCAAGGCGATCGACTGGTTCGCCAGGACCAACGGCTCCACCGTGGAAGAGGTGCAGGGCGAAGTCGACCGCTACTGCGCCTGGCCCGGCCAGGCCTGCGGCTACAAGGTCGGCCACAGCGAGATCGTCAGGCTGAGGGAGAAGGCGAAGGCGGCGCTCGGTCCAAGGTTCGACCTGAGGACGTTCAACGACGCGCTGGTGCTGGGCGGCAACGTCCCGCTGACCCTGCTGGAGGGGGTGATCGACGGCTATATCGCCCGGACGCGGCGCTGAGCCGCGTTCCCCGGCCAAGGCCAGGGTCTAGGCCAGCATCCGCAGCCTGGCCTCCGCCGGGCAAGGGCCGGCGGCTCTCGGGACGACTCCCGCATTCCAATTTTCGAGCCACACCTCCCTGCGGCTGACCGATAACTCGGAATTATCTCCATGCGCCTGAGCGCGATCGTTCCCGTTTATAACGGCGGCGCCTATCTGCCGGCTTTCTTTGAGAGTCTCGCAGCAGCGGCGGTCGAGGGGATGCAGCTGATCATCGTCGATGACGGCTCCACTGAGGCGGTAGGTCCGGTATTTCCCGACAGGGGCCCCTATAGCGACGTCCGGATCGTTACCAACGCGACCAACCTCGGCTATGCTACCGCCGTGAACCGGGGGGTCGCGCTCGCCGACGGCGAGATCATTGTCCAGCTGAACACCGACCTGCTCCTCAGGCCCGATTGCCTGCACGCGCTGATTCGGGGCCTCGTCTCGAAGCCGCGCGCCGGCATCGTCGGCTCGAAGCTGGTCTTTCCGACGACGGGGCGGATCCAACACGCCGGAATGGCATTCGGCCGGTGGAGCCGCCGCCATATCTTTTTTGACATGCCGGCCGACCATCCGCTCTGCCGAACGCGCCGGCTGCAAATGATGACCGGCGCCGTTGCCGCGCTGACCCGCCCGGTCCTCGATCGCCTTGGTCCTCTCGACGAAGGCTATTACAATTCCAACGAGGACGTCGATCATTGCCTGCGCGCCGCCCGGCTTGGCCTCGAGAATTGGCTGTTCGCCGATTCCGTGGCTTATCATTGGGTGAGCCAGTCCGGGCCGGCGCGCTTCGCGGGGATCCGTGAGGCCGACGCCCTATTCTGGTCGAACTGGGGCGAGGAGCGATCCGTCGATCTCGGCGAATTCGTCGCCGAGGCGATTGAATACATCCTTTCCGTGCGACCCGACGCGGCCGCGTTCCCGTTCGTTCCGCTCGACCTCACCCGGAGCGCCGACCATCGGATTCTGCTCGACGAAATCGAGCGCTTCTGGCCGGGCGCCGGCGACCGCACGGTCTCGCGCCGGGTTCGCCCGCACGGCGATGGCTCGCTCCGCCTGCCGATGCTTCTTCCCCACTGGACGGTGCGCTCGACGGCGCCTTTCATCTATCTTGTCGACCGGCTCTCCGACCTGACCGAAAACCGCCTCTGGTTCGAGACCCGGCTCGGGCTGGTCGATGAGGAAATCCTTCTGGACACAACGGGCGCCATCTATCTGGCGAGCGTCTTCCTCGCGGAGCGGGTGGGACGGTGAGCGTGCCCTGGCCGCAGCCCTGTGTCGGCCAGGTCCAGCTTCCCTAGTAGAGGACATAGTCGCGCCCATCCACGCGCACCCATTGATGGTGACGGACCCCAAGCCACTCCGGCTTCAGAATTCCCAAGTCCGGGTCGGCGAAGAAGGCGCGCAAGGCTGGAATCCGCTCCAGCGTCGCCGCGCCCTGGGGGTGGCCGGCCGCGAGACAGTAGCCGGTCGCCGTGGCGAGCGGCGAAGCGGCGAGCCTGAAGCGAGGGCTGCACGCAGGATCCGCCGGCCCGGCCAAGCTCGCCATCAGGATATCGAGTGCGGCCAAGGCGCTCTCGAGCGGTGACTCGCCCGCCCGGTCGAGCTCGTGCGCGAGGTTGATCTGGGATCGCCAGAGAGTCTCCAGCTGCCGGGCACGGCTTGACTCGGCCACCGCAAGCGCGAACCATCGCCGTGCATCTTCGCCCCGTAGCACGACAATGACCCCGGTCAGGAGCGCCGCCGCCGATGACGCGGAGAAGCGGCCGGCAGCGGAAGCTTCAGATTGGATCGAGCGCAGCAAGCCTTCGGTATGTTCGAGGGCCCCGGCGGCCGGTCCAGCTGAGTCTCGAGCCGCTGCGATGATCCGGACCAGGCTCAGATGAATATTGAGCCGCTCCTGCGTCCTGGCCGAGGCCTGCTGGCCCTCTGCGCGCTCGACGCAATCTTCGAGCAGCCTCAACGACTCCGGCACGTCGAACGCGCTCAGGATGTTGCCATAGGTGCTGATGACGTCGAGCGCCCGCTCGTCCCACGGAACGCTGGCCGACGCCAGCGCGGCCGCTCGGGCGCCGGCGGCGCGGGCCCTGTCCAGCTCCCCCGAAAGCGCGGCGGCTACGGCCTCCACGTTCAGCACTTCCATGGCGATGTCGGCTTCGGTTCCCGGAGCCGGATCGGGAGCCCGGAAATCGAGCTCGGCGGCCATGCGCGCGCTGATCGCGGCCGCCTGAACCGGTTCTCCATTGTTGAACTTGGCGCGCGCCAGGAGCGTCCCGAGCGCCAGCCGTTGGAAATGGAGCGCGCGCCTCGACGGCTCGTCCCCGACGGCGGCGATCAGGGGCTCGAGCCGCCGACCCGCCTGGCTGAGGCGTTGGTCGGCCACGTCGCGCTTGCCAGCGGAAATCAGGTAGGTGGCGAGCGAAAGCTCGCGTTCGCACGCGTCAAGGAGTGTCTCGGCCGGCAGCTCGCTGCGGGCCCAATAGACCTGATCGAGCAGCGTCGCATTGATCCGAGCCGCCAGGGCCGGCTTGCGAAGCGACGCGGAAGAAGCGGCGGCTCGGCGTAGCGCCGCGGTCGTCTCAGGCGTCGGAGGCCACTCGGCCATGAGCCTGACCCGCGCCTCGAGATAGACCATTTCCGGACCGTCGGGACGCACGGTGTCGAACCATTGTATATAGGCCGAGAGCAGGCGACTTCGCTGTTCGAGCGAGAGTGGGAGGTCGCGCAGTGCATGATAGTAGTTTTCGTGCCTCAGGCCGACTTCGGCATCGCCTTCCGCCGCCGGCGGCAGCGGCCGGAACATCTCGAGAGCGTTGATCTCGCCGCGAGTGGCTTCGGACGCGAGGCTGGACCACAGATGGTCGAACAGGGCGCGCGGCAGGCGGTCCTCGACAAGCGCGGCCGCGGCCACCAGCTCTGCGAGGGCGCGGTTTTCCGTCTGAAGGTATCGCCATCGGGCGCGGACCGCGTCGAGCGCCGTCTCGGGCATCTTCCAGGCACCAAGGGGCGGCCGGCTGAGATAAAGGAGGCCTGTCGCCGGATTTGACGCGACGATCCCTTCCTGGCGCAAAAGGCGCAACTGCTCGAGGAGGTGGAACGGGTTGGAACCGCTGGTCTCACCGAGCCGCTCCATCAATTCCGCCTGCATCGCTGCGAGCGCGCCAGGAAGGCGGCGTTGAGCGCTCCACGGGGCCTCGAAGAGACCGGCGATGAAATCCGACGTCTCGGAACGAGTGAACGGAAAGCATCTTACCTCCCGCCACGCCATGCGCTGCAGAAGGTCCTCGAAGGCCCGGGTTGACCACCCCTCGCCCGCCGCGCCGCGCTGCTCGGCAACTCGTCCCTCGAGAAGGAAGAGCAGGCGCACCGGCTGAAGCGGCGCGTTGACGCCGTCGCCGGCGTGGAGCCGGAGCAACTGCCAGATCATCCGCTCGATGAATTCCAGCACATCGCCCGTGCACCAGTGGAGGTTCTGGAGATGGATGATGAGGGGCTGCACCCGTGCGCGCGCCGCGGCGAGGAGCACGAAGACTGAGAGCAGCTTCTCGTTTCCCGCGGCCGGACTTCGCCCCGTCGAGTCCACCAGCGCTCGAACCGCGTCTTCGGCCTCAGCCGCCAGCCTGGGCTGCAATCGGGCGACGGCGGCGAGGACCCGCTCCGAAGGCGCCTCGCCCGGGCGGGCCGCCCCCGCCAGTTCGAGGAGCAGGTCGGCGAACAAGCGGTAGGGACGCTCGAGAGAATTGACCTGTTCCGCGCACGCGTAGGAGGCGCCTCGCCGCCGGGCGACCAGTGCGGCTTCCTGGCACAGGCGGGTCTTCCCCGCGCCAGCCGCGCCGGTAACCGCGAGCACTCGGGGCAGGCCCATTCCGGCCTCGCCGAGGGCGGACCTGATCTCGCCCAACTGGCCGCTGAACGGCTTGTCAAAGAAGGACGGGCGAAGGGCGGGCGCTATGTCGACCGAGGGCAGGTTAACCCGACTGGAGCTGTCGCCGGCGTCGATCTCTATCGTGCCCAGCGGAACGGTTCCCGACCGGTAGCTCAGGAACTCCAGGTCAAGCCGATCGGAAAACGGATCGAGCGGATCGCTGCCGAACCGGGCCTCGACCCCCTCTCCGCTCGCGCCCGACGGTACCAGCAGGGTGAGTTCCCCGCCGGACGCCGCAGACATCCATCGCACCCGATAGGGGCCGGCGTCCGGTCCGCCATGATCGACGCGCAGCGACAGCCTGAACGGCGCACCCGAAGAGGCCGCGAGCTGCTCCGAGGGGATCGTGATCCGAAGCAACCCGCCGGACCTACGGCTCCGAAGATAAGCGGCGACGATCTCCAGCTCGGGCGGCGGAAGGCCGGCCGCCAGCGTAGGCCTGATGTCGTCGAGATGATCGGCCAGCAGCGCCTCGATTTGGCGGCGGGCCAGAATATGGCAGTCGCGATGGAGCTGCCTCTCGATATTGCCCTTAGCGGCCCGCAGGCGCGCCTCGCTGACCAGCGCCGAGAAGACCGTAACGAAGAAGGTCGGATTGAGGGAGTCGGCCATTCGCAGCAGGCTCCCGCCGATCTCGTCCATGAGCTGCCGGGGATTGTCGCGCTTCTTGCATTGGCCACCGATCACGATGGTTGCATCTATGCCGAGCGGCTCGGATTTCAGAAACTGGGTGGAGCCAATGAAGTCGATGCCGCCGTCGCGGGATTGGGGTGTCACCTCCCAGCTGTAATCGGGTCTGACCTTCGACAGGACGATGGCCGTAATCACCTCGAAGATTTGGTATTTGCCGGCCGCCGCCCGTGCGCGGGCGGCGGTCTTCAGTCCAGCCCGCCGGAGTGCCTCGTCGCCCAGCTCGAATTTCCGGGTGAGCAGCTCCCAGACCCGCTGCTCTCTTGTCACGCGCTCCCCCACCCGTCGCCAGTCTAGATAATTCCGAGTTATCGGCGCTGCTGCCCCGCGGTTGATTACCGCATGTGTGCCACGGCCGGAAGCATGAGAAGCAACCACTTCGAAGGAAATCGCCGCTACCGCACGTCCCGCCCGTGGTCGGGTTCAATCCGGGAGAGACGATAGTGATCGTGACCACGGCAAGCGCGGCGGACTATGTCCGGCGGCTGAAGGCGGCGCGCGACCCTTCGGAGCATACGCTTCGCGCCTACAAGTCGGACCTCGACGATTATGCGCGCTTTCTCGCGGCGCGGCGGCTTTGCCCGCGGGCGGGGGAGACCCTGCTCGCTTATGCCGGCCACCTGATGGACGAGCGATCGGCGGCGCCGCGGACTCTGCGGCGGCGGATGGCGTGCCTTCGCGGCTTCTACAAGGACGCCGTTCGAAGCGGCGCGATCGAGCGCTCGCCCTTCGCCGAGCTGGAAATGCAGCTGCCCCGTGCCCGCTCGCTCCCGCGCGCGCTGAGCCGGGGCGAAGCGCGCCTGCTGGCGGGTCGCGCCTGGCGCTGCGTCGGGGACGCCGAGGACGAGCCGTTCGCGGCCTCTCTCCTGCTGATGCTGTCCGTCGGCCTCCGGGTGGGCGAGCTCGTCGGGCTCCGGCCGGGCGACTACGATCCGGACAGCGGCGGCCTCCACGTCCGCGGCAAGGGGCGGCGCGAGCGGCGGGTGTTCGTGGTCGACGAGCGGCTTGCGGCCCTGCTCGTCAAGCTTGCCGCCCGAAGCCAAGGCCGTTCGCTGTTCGGCCGCGCCTGGACCACCCAGGCCGTCCGCCGCGAGCTTCGCGCCTTCGCCGCCACCGCCGGGATCGCCCGCCGCGTCACCCCCCATATGCTCCGCCACACCTGCGCGACCCTGCTGCTCGAGGACGGGGTCGACCTGCGCGTGCTCCAGCGCCTGCTCGGCCACGAGAATATCGCGACCACCGCGCTCTACGCCCATGTCGGCGACGGCGGCCTCAGGCGGGCCCTGGCCCAGGCCGCAATGCTCGCGGGGCTGTCATCCGCTTGATCGGAGTTGCGGGGGCGGCGCGTTCGGATCCGACTCTGCAAAGTTTGCAGCCCGCGATCGCGGCATCCCGGCCGCCTTGCAAAAATTTGCAGAGTCGCGCTTCCAGGCTCAGTCTGACGACGTTGTAGCGGCACCGGCCGGGGATGACGCGGCGGCCCGGACAGGCCGTTTCCACGCGCGATTCGCGGCGGTTCAACGCGAATTGCGGCGTTTCCCGTCGATCCGCACCAGACTTACGGCGGGTTTGTACTCTTGGTGTAAAAACAATCGCTTAAGCCCGGGGAGACGGTCGCCGTTCTGCATGGTTTCAGCGAAAGGTCGCCGGCGATCTCAACCCTTTCCGGTGTCTTTTAGCCCGTTCACGCTACGTTCCACGTGAAACAGCAATCGGCAGGAGCGATTCGCCCATTCCCGACAGCCGGGAGCCGTTCCGCCGTTCCGCGGCGGTTGGGCCCGGCTGCCATTTCTCCTGTCTCGTCGCCATTCGCCGCTCGGTCCTTTGCCGCTGCCTACCAGCACTTGCGGCGCTGTGGGAGCAGGGGTAGCGGCCCGCCATGCGCCTGCTCCCGATCCTGCTCCTGCTCGCCGCCTGCGCCACGCCTTCCGGGCCGCCGTCGGAACCCGATCGGTGGAAGGCTCAGGCCGAGAGGGTGACGATCGTTCGGGACGACTGGGGGATCGCGCACGTGCGGGGGCAAAGCGACGCCGATGCGGTGTTCGGAATGATCTACGCCCAGGCCGAAGACGACTTCAACCGGATCGAGACCAACTATCTGACCGCCCTCGGGCGCACTGCCGAGGCGGAAGGGGAGAAGGCGCTCTGGGCCGACCTGCGCGCCCGGCTCTACATGGACCCGGACGATCTCAGGGCGCGCTACGCCGCCAGCCCGGGCTGGCTGAAGCGGCTGATGGACGCCTGGGCGGACGGGCTGAACTATTATCTGGCGACTCATCGCGAGGTTCGTCCCAAGGCCATCGCCCGGTTCGAGCCGTGGATGGCCCTGAGCTTCACCGAGGGCAGCATCGGCGGCGACATCGAGCGGATCGATCTCGCGGCGCTCGAGGCTTTCTATTCCAAGCGGGGGAAGGCGCTCGCCTCGGCCCCCCCGCAACCGCAGGACCCCGAGCCGCGCGGGTCCAACGGGATCGCGATCGCCCCCGGCAATACGGCCGACGGCCACGCCCTGCTGCTGATCAACCCGCACACCAGCTTCTTCTTCCGCTCCGAACTGCAGGTGACGAGCAAGGAGGGGCTCAACGCCTACGGCGCCGCGACCTGGGGCCAGTTCTTCATCTACCAAGGGTTCAACGACCGGGCGGGCTGGATGCACACGTCGAGCGGCGTCGACGTCGTCGACGAGTTCCTTGAGACGATCGAACAGAAGGAGGGCGCGCTCTTCTACCGCTACGGCAACGAGCTGAGGCCGGTGGCGACTCGGACCATCGCCATTCCGTACCGAACGGCCGACGGCGGGCTCGCCGAACGCAGCTTCGAAACCTACCGCACCCATCACGGTCCGATCGTGCGCGAGGCCGGCGGCAAGTGGGTCGCCTTCGCGATGATGCACAAGCCGATCGAGGCGCTCCAGCAGAGCTTCCTTCGGACCAAGGCGCGCGACTTCGCCTCCTTCCTCTCGGTCGCCGAGCTCAAGGCCAATTCGTCGAACAACACCGTCTTCGCCAGCGCCAAGGGCGAGATCGCCTATCTCCATCCTCAATTCGTGCCCGTTCGCGACGACCGTTTCGACTATACCCGGCCGGTCGACGGCAGCGATCCGCTGACCGACTGGCGCGGGCTTCATGCATTGACGGAGACTCCGCAGGTGCTCGACCCGCCCAACGGCTGGATCCAGAACACCAACAACTGGCCCTACTCGGCCGCGGGCCCCTACAGCCCGAAGCAGCGCGACTATCCGCGCTATATGGACACGTTCGGCGAGACTCCGCGGGGTCTGCAGGCCCTCCGGCTGCTTCAGCAGAAGCGACGCTTCACCCTCGACGGGCTGCGCGAGGCCGCCTACGATTCCTACCAGACGGCTTTCGCCCGCCTCGTCCCCGGTCTCGTCGCGGCGTGGGATTCGGCCCCCGCCTCCGAGCCGCTGAAGCGCCGCCTCGAGGAGCAGATCGACGCTCTGAGGGGCTGGGACTATCGCTGGGCAGCGTCTTCGGTGCCGACGACCCTGGCCATGGCCTGGGGCGAGCGCCTCTGGGCCGAAGTGAAGAAGGACGGCCAGGCGCCGATGGTCCCGATCGATCTGATCGACAAGCTGCCGCCGCGACTCAAGCTCGAAGCCCTGGCGGCGGTGTCGGAGCGGCTGGAACGGGAGTTCGGGACGTGGCGCACGCCGTGGGGCGAGATCAACCGCTTCCAGCGCCTCACCGGCGACATCGACCATCCCTTCTCCGACGCCGGGCCCAGCCTTCCGGTCCCCTTCACCTCCGGCCGCTGGGGCTCGCTCGCCTCGTTCGGCGCGGCGCCGCGCGACGGCTCGAAGCGATGGTACGGGACCAGCGGCAACAGCTTCGTCGCCGTGGTCGAGTTCGGCCCCCGGGTGCGGGCGCGGGCGGTGACGGCGGGGGGCGAGAGCGGCGACCCCGGCTCGCCCCACTTCAACGACCAGGCCGAGCTCTACGCGGCCGGAAACTTGCGCGAGGTCTATTTCTATCCGGACCAGCTCGAGGGGCACACGGAACGGACGTATCGGCCCGGGCAATGACCGGGCGCGAATTCCTCTCCGGGCGGGAGCCGGAGAGGGGTTTCAGGACGCGAATTCGTCCGCGGCGCGGATCAGGCCGTCGAGAATGCCGGGCTCGTTGAACAGATGGCCGCCGTCGGGAACGATCTCGAGCCGACCCTCGCGCCACACCTTGTGCAGGTCCCAGGCCGCGGCGGGCGGGGTGCACATGTCGTGGCGGCCCTGGACCGTGACGCCCCTTATGCCGTTGAGGCGGTCCGCATTGGCGATCAGCTGGCCCTCGTCGAGCCAGCCGCGGTTGATCATGTAGTGATTCTCGATGCGGGCGATGGCGATCGCGAAATCGTCGCTGGTGTGCTGGGCGATCGTCGCGGGGCTGGGGAGGAGAGTGACCGTCTCCGCCTCCCACTGGCTCCACGCCTTCGCCGCGGCGAGCTGAACGTCCGGGTCCGGATCGGTGAGCCGGCGCTGATAGGCCGCGACGAGATCGCCGCGCTCGGCTTCGGGAATCGGCGCCAGGAACGCCTCCCATTTGTCCGGATAGACCTCGGAGGCGCCGTAGCGGTAGAGCCAGTCGATCTCGCTCTGGCGGAAGGTGAAGATGCCGCGCAGCACCAGCTCGGTCACCCGCTGCGGATGGGTTTGGGCATAGGCCAAGGCGAGAGTGGATCCCCACGAGCCGCCGAACACCATCCATCGCTCATGGCCCGCCTGCCCGCGCAGCCGCTCAATGTCGTCGACCAGGTGCCAGGTCGTGTTCGCCTCGAGCGAGGCATGCGGCGTGGAGCGGCCGCAGCCGCGCTGATCGAACAGCAGGATATCGAAGCGCGCCGGGTCGAACTGGCGGCGGTGGTCCGGGTTGCAGCCGGCGCCGGGACCGCCGTGGAGGAAGACCACCGGCTTGGCGCCGGGCGTGCCGCACCGTTCCCAATAGAGGCTGTGGCCGTCGCCGACGTCGAGCCTGCCCGAGGCATAGGGCTCGATCGGCGGGTAAAGGGTTCGGCGTTCGGTCATGTTTCCTCCGTCTGCTTCGCGGCGAAGGCCGGGATCCGGCGTCGCCGGCCGTGCCTCCGGCCCCCCGGCCTTCGCCGCGGCGCTAGAAGCTCATTTCATCATAGATGCGGCCGACGTCGCCCTGCCATTCACCATGGTAGCGATCGAGCAGCATTTCGGCCGGCGTCGCGCCGCGCGCGACGATCTCGCGCAGCGGGTCGAGGAAGCCGGACTCGTTATCGCCCGCGGCGTTGGGGCGGGCGCGGGCGTTGAGCCCGCTCTCGGCGATCGCCAGGACCCGGACGGCCAGCTCGCGCAGCGCCTCGCCGGACGGGGTGCGGGCGGCGAGGCCGAGCTTCGGGACATCGTCGCGCAGGCGCTGCCGCGCCTCCAGCGGCCAGTGCTTGACCTCGTCCCAGGCGGCGTCGAGCGCCGCCTGATCGTAGAGAAGGCCGACCCACAAGGCCGGGAGGGCGCAGATCCGACTCCAGCGGCCGCCGTCGGCGCCGCGCATTTCGAGAAAACTCTTCAGCCGCACTTCAGGAAAGGCGGTGGAAAGGTGGTCGGTCCAGTCGGAGAGGCGGGGCGTCTCGCCCGGCAGGGCGGTGAGCCGCCCCTCGAGGAAATCGCGGAAGGAAAGGCCGGCTGAGTCGATATAGCGGCCTTCCCGGTAGACGAAGTACATCGGCACATCGAGCGCATAGTCGACATAGCGGTCGTAGCCGAACCCGTCCTCGAACACGAACGGGAGCATGCCCGTGCGCGCCGGATCCGTGTCCGACCAGATATGGCTGCGATAGGACAGGAAGCCGTTCGGCCGGCCCTCGGTGAACGGCGAGTTGGCGAACAGGGCGGTGGCGAGCGGCTGCAGGGCAAGGCCGACCCGGAACTTCCGCGCCATATCGGCTTCTGAGCTATAGTCGAGATTGACTTGTATGGTGCAAGTCCGAAGCATCATGTCGAGCCCGAGCCTGCCCACGCGCGGCATGTGCCGCAGCATGATCGCGTAGCGGCCCTTGGGCATCCGCGGAAGCTCGTCGCGGCTTTTGTCGGGCCACATGCCGAGGCCGAGGAAGCCGAGGCCGAGCCGGTCGCCGACCTGCTTGACCTGCTCGAGATGGCGCCCGGCCTCGGCGCAGGTCTGGTGGAGATTCTCGAGCGCGGCGCCCGAAAGCTCAAGCTGTCCGGCCGGCTCGAGGCTGACATTGCCGTCCTTCCCGGAGAGGGCGATGACGTTGCCGCCCTCCTCGACCGGTTGCCAGCCGAACTCGGTCAGAGCGGCGAGCAAGTCGCGGATTCCTCCGGGCTCGTCGTACGAGGGGGCGCGATGGTCGGCGCGGCGATAGACGAACTTCTCGTGCTCGGTACCGATCCGCCAGGCCTGCTCCGGCTTCTCTCCGCGCACGAACGGCGCGAGCAGATCGTCCCGGCCCTCGATCGGCGGGTCGGTGCGGGCAGTCTCGGTCCGGGTCGTCATCGGCGCCGCTCTAGCCGGAGGCGGGAAGGGCCGCCAGCGGCTTTCAGCGGTCGGTCCGTTCGCCCCAGTCTCCGGCCGAGGCCATCCACAGCGCGACCGCGGCGAGGGCGGCGGTGTCGGCGCGGAGGATGCGGGGGCCGAGGCCGACCGGCCGCGCCTGCGGCAAGGCCCGGACGGCGGCCCGTTCCCCTTCGGTGAAGCCGCCCTCAGGTCCGATCAGGATCGCCGCCGGTCCGGGGCCGGGGCGCAGCGGCTCGCCGCCGGCTTCGTCGGCGAAGAACAACAGGCGCTCGGCGGGCCAGCCGGCCAGGATGGCGTCGAGCCTTTGCGGCTCGCCGAGCTCGGCGAGGGCTGTGCGCTCGCATTGCTCCGCCGCCTCGACGATATGGGCGCGCAGGCGCTCGAGGTTGAGCCGGTCGACGACGGTCCGGGCGGTGAGGACGGGGAGCAGGCGGGCGACGCCCAATTCGGTCGCCTTCTCGACCAGCCAGTCGATGCGGCCGCGCTTGATCGGCGCGAAGAGCAGCCACAGGTCGGGAACCGTCTCGCGCTCCCTTAATTGTTCGCCCACCGCGAGGGTGACCCGCCTCCTGCCCGCCTCGACGACCTCGGCCAGCCACTCGCCGCTACGGTCGTCGAACAGCTTCACGCGCGCGCCGGGACCCATACGAAGCACGTTGGCGAGGTAATGGGCCGGCGCGCCATCGAGGGCCAGCACGGTTCCTTGAGCCAGCGGCTGGTCAACGAACAGGCGCGGCAGGCTCGCGGGCGGCCAGGCGGGGGTGGCGGGCACGGGCTTCCTCTCATCCGTTCGGGCTGAGACTGTCGAAGCCCCTTCCTTCCGACAGGGCAAGGAAAGAATGGCCTTCGCCAAGCTCGGGCCCCACGGTATGGAAAGGCATGGAGGCCGCCGCCGACACCGACATCGTTCCCGACTCCGAACGCCGCGGCCTGATCGGCGCCCTGCCGCGACCGCTTCGCCCCTATGCTTCGCTGATGCGGCTCGACCGGCCGATCGGGGCGTGGCTCCTGTTCTGGCCGTGCGCGTGGAGCGTCGCGCTGGCGGGGATGGGGCCGCGCGGAATTGGGCTGATCCTCTGGCTCGCGCTCGGCGCCTGGGCGATGCGCAGCGCCGGCTGCGTCTGGAACGACATCGTCGACCGCGACCTCGACGCCCGGGTGGAGCGGACGCGGCTGCGGCCGCTGGCGAGCCGCCGGGCGAGCCTGGCCGGCGCGGCGGCGCTGCTCGTCGCGCTAGGCCTGGTCGGGCTGGTCGTGCTGCTGCAGCTCGGCCGCACCGCGCAGTTCGTCGCCCTCGCCAGCCTAGCCCCCGTCGCGGCCTATCCGTTCATGAAGCGGATCACCTGGTGGCCTCAGGCTTGGCTCGGGCTCGTCTTCTCCTGGGGCGCGCTGGTCGGCTGGCCGGCGGTGCGCGGGGAGCTCGACCCCACCGCCTTCCTGCTCTGGGCCGGGTCGATCTTCTGGGTGATCGGCTATGACACCATCTACGCGCTCCAGGACCGGGAGGACGATGCTCTGGTCGGGGTGAAATCCTCGGCGCTGGCGCTGGGCCGCCACGCGCGGACGGGGGTGGCGGTCTGCTACCTGGTCGCGCTGGCGCTTTGGGCCGCGGCGTTATGGCGGGTGCGCCCCGACGGCCTGGCGCTGGTCGCCCTGCTGCCGATGGCCGGCCATCTCGGCTGGCAGGTGGCGGCGCTGAAGCCGGAGGACGGGAGCGACGCCCTGCACAAGTTCCGCGCCAACCGTTTTGCCGGCTTTCTCCTGTTCCTCGCCTGCCTGGTCGTCGGCACCTCCTAGATTTCGGCGGCCATCCCCCCTAGGTGGCCACCATGCTGAGCATTTCCGAAGCGGAGGCGCGCGCGGCCGCGCTGGTCGAACTCGCCGTCCGCGCCGGCGCCGATGCCGCCGACGCCGTCTATTTCGCCGACTCCTCGACCAGCGTGCAGGTGCGGCTCGGCGAGCTCGAGGACGTTTCGCGGGCGGAAGGCGAGACCATCGGCCTGCGCTTCTTCACCGGCCGCCGCTCGGCGAGCGTCTCCTCTTCGGATCTTTCGGACGAAGCGCTCGCCGCCTTGATCGAGCGGGCGGCGGCGATGGCGAGCGAGGCGCCGGAAGACCCCTGGTCCGGGCTCGCGCCGGAGGACCGGCTGATGCGCGGCCCCGGCGTCGAGATCGACGGCGACGACGGCGGCGATCCGTCGCCGGCCGAGCTCAAGGCGCGCGCGCTGGCGATCGAGGAGGCGGGCCGAAGCGTCCCCGGAATCACCAACAGCGAAGGAGCGGGGTCGAGCGCCGGCCGAACCGTCATCGCCCTCGCCACCAGCCACGGCTTCTGCCGCGGCTATTCGAGCAGCGGCTATTCGGCGTCGGTCAGCCTGATCGCCGGCGAAGGCGGCGAGATGCAGCGCGACTATGCCTATCACAGCGTCCGCCATCAGGCCGATCTCGACGATCCGACGACGCTCGGACGCCGCGCGGCGGACCGAGCGGTGGCCAAGCTGCGCCCGGCCAAGCTGCCGAGCGGAGCCATGCCGGTGCTGTTCGATCCGCGCATCGGCGGCTCGCTGCTCGGCCACCTGATCGCCGCGATCGGGGGTCCCTCGATCGCCCGCCGGACCAGCTTCCTCCTCGACAAGGAGGGGGAGGCGGTCTTTCCCGAAGGGGTGACCATCCGCGACGACCCGCACCGCCGCCGCGGCCTTCGCTCGAAGCCATTTGACGGCGAGGGCGTGGCGACGCGGCCTTCCAGCCTGATCGAGGCCGGCCGCCTCAACGGCTGGCTGCTCGACAGCGCCTCCGCCCGTCAGCTGGGGCGCGCTCCGACCGGCCATGCCACGCGCGGAGCCGGCGGCGGGCCGGGGGTGGGGGCGACCAACGTCCATTTGGAGCCGGGTGCGCAGACTCCCGGGCAATTGATCGGCGAGGTCGAGCAGGGCGTTTACGTCACCGAACTGATCGGTCACGGAGTCAATCCGGTGACGGGCGACTACAGCCGCGGCGCTTCGGGCTTCATCATTGAGGGGGGCAGGCTCGGCCGGCCGGTCGCCGAGATCACCATTGCCGGCAATCTGCTCGACATGTTCGCCCGGCTCGCGGCCGCCGACGACCTCGAATTCCGCCGCGCCGTCAACGTCCCCACCCTTCGGGTGGACGGGATGACCGTCGCCGGTGCTTGATCGGGTCTCCGCCATCGTCCGCGACGCCGGCCGCCTCGCCGCCGGCCGCTGCGGCGGCGATTTCCGGCGCTGGGAGAAGGTTCCCGGCCATCCGGTCTGCGACATCGACCTCGAGGTCGACGCCTTCCTGCGCGAGCGGCTGACCGCGCTCGATCCCGGGGCGGGCTGGCTGTCCGAGGAGACGCTCGACGCTTCCGACCGGATCGAGCGGCCGCGGCTGTGGGTGGTCGATCCGATCGACGGCACCCGCGACTATCTGCGCGGCCGCTCCGGCTGGTGCGTGTCGGTGGCGCTGGTCGAGGAGCGGACGCCGGTGCTCGGCGTGCTCGACGCCCCCGCCCGCGGCGAGCATTGGACCGCGGAGAAGGGGCGCGGCGCCTGGCGCAACGGGTCCCGGCTGCGGGTGAGCGGCCTGAGCGCGCTGGCGGGCGCTCGGGTGCCCGCCGACCAGCTGCCGGAGGCCGATCGCGACCTCGTCGCGGTGCCCCGTCCCAATTCGATCGCCCTGCGCATCGCGCTCGTCGCCGCCGGCGAGGCGGATCTGGTGGCGACGCTGAGATGGGGCTTCGAATGGGACATCGCCGCCGCGGCCCTGATCGCCGCCGAGGCCGGGGCGACGGTCAGCGGCGCCCTCGGCCAGCCGCTCGCGTTCAACAGCGCCAGCGGCGAAGCGTTCGGCGTGCTGGTGGCCACCCCCGCCATCCACTCGGCCGCCGTCGAGCGCCTGCGGGCGCGGGCTATGGACCTGGTCTGAGTCCCGTCTTCGCGCCGCTCGCCGCTTTCGCAGCGGCCGCTTCGCTATCCCGAACGCCCCTGCTATGATCCGAGGGTCCAGGAGGTGTCCTCATGAAGCTCCGGCTCGTCGCCCTGCCGATCCTCGCCGCGCTCGCCGGCCCCTCGCCGCTCGTCGGCCAGGAACCCGCCCAGACCCCGGCGCCGCCGGCCGACGGCACGGTGCTCGATTACGGCGAGGACCGGCACGAACGGATGACCGTCCCGGTCAGCATCGGCGGACGCGGCCCCTACGCCTTCATCGTCGACACCGGCGCAGAGCGCACCGCGATCGCCGAGGAGCTGGCGCGCGACCTGCGGCTCGGTCTCGGCAGGCGCGCCCGGCTGCACAGCATGACCGAGGTCAGCCACATCCAGACCGTGGTCATTCCCACGCTCGAAGTCGGCGGCAGGAAGCTCCTCGGCATCAATGCCCCCGCGTTCGAGCGCCGGAACATCGGCGCGGAAGGCATATTGGGCGTCGACTCGCTGCAGACCCAGCGCGTCTCGTTCGACTTCTCGCGCCGGCAGATGACGGTGACCAACTCGCGCAAGCGCGAGGAAACCTGGCCGGAGGACACGATCGTCGTCACCGCGAAGAACCGGCTCGGACACCTCGTCCTCGTCGACGCGGCGGTGGACGGGCAAAAGGTCTGGGTGATCCTCGACACCGGCGCCCAGACGACGGTGGCGAACAGCGTGCTGAGGCGCAAGCTGGAGCGGCGCGGCCGGCTGTCCCAGACCTGGCCGATCGAGCTTCAGAGCGTCACCGGCGGGCGGATGGCCGCCGAGCAGACGATGGTGAAGCGGATCCGTCTCGGCGGGGTCGACATCAACAACATGCCGGTCGCCTTCGCCGATGTGCATCCGTTCCGCCAGCTCGGCCTGACCAAGCGGCCGGCGGTGCTCCTCGGCATGGACGCGCTGCGCCTGTTCGAGCGCGTGTCGGTCGATTTCCCCAACCGCCGGGTGCGGCTGCTGGCGCCGGCGACATCGGAGCGGACGGGAACCCTGCTGGCGCGGTCGGAGCGGGCCGGGCGCGGCGGCTAGGACTCATGTTCGCCGAATGTCCTTGACTTCGGTCAAAGCAAGTACTATGTTTGTTCCTATCCGAGGCGCGAGCCCGGGCAGGTTCTTTCTCATTGTCAAACCCAACGAGCCCCCGCCGCGACGGCGAGGCTGATTCCGCCCGGCAGGGCCCGCCGGACGGATCAGCCGAGCCGCGCGCGGGCTGGCGCGGGCGCCGGGCGAAACGCTGGCCCGATGGCGGAGACGGGTGGAAAGCTGACTGCCCGGTCTAGCCAGTCCTGCCCGAGGCAATCACATAGACCTTCCCCTTATCCGCGGACGCCGGAAACTCGGTGCCGGCATCGAGGCATTCGGCGATTCGAAACTCCACCCAGCCTCTGAAGCCATGCGCATCCAGGATTCGGGCCGATTTGCAGAAGCCTCCGGACATGCCATCGCCGGACAGCCACCAGGAGAATCCACGCGATGCGCCGCGTGCGACGAAATCGTTGAGAGTGAAATCGGATTCCACGGCGTCGGGGATGGCGAATAGTCTGTTCCGCTCAGTCTCCGTGGGCTCGGCGCGCATGAAGATCTCACGGTTTCGGCCGCTGCCGAAATCGTCGAACAGCATCCGGTCCTCCGTTATCGTCGGCCGATAGCCGAAGACCTCCTCGTAGAGCTCGGTGTCGCTGCTTTGGAACAGATTGTCGATGACCGCGAGCATGACGAACCCGGCAACCGGAATGGCGACGCAGCCGAAAGGGATCGCAATTACCGCGGCGATGTTCGGGCGTCGCCCCTTGCGGCTAGCCAGGAACCAAGCCAATCCGGCTGCCGAGCCGCCGACAAACAAGATTGCAAGCAGTGGAAATGCCCAAATCCCCCACACATCCAATTCCCTCTGCGTTCTGAATCGTGCCTGATCGGCGATGTCCCCGCCCCATGCCCGTCGTCCAGCCCAAGGGGCTTCGCAATGTCTTCAATCGGCCGCGGCAGCACTCTTCACCCCGTCTGATTAGGATCGGAATAGCAGGGTGACCGACGCATGGGCCTTCTTCGGCGCGACGGCGGCGACAACGCAAGTGGTTGCTGGAGCACACCAGCTACTGAGCGGGTCCGTAAGTCCGCGGATACCAGGCGTAGATCAGGCGATTGCAGACGCTGTCGCGCGCCGCCATGCAGATGAAGGTCGTGTCGTCCTTCGCGTAATAATGAAGAGCGACGTCCGCTCCGTACGACATTCCGCCGTGCCCCCAGTGCGCGTTGTCGCCGGCTTCGGCAACGAAGCCCATCCCATACCAGCGCGTTGGGCCGGGGCTCGTCGCCAGCTTCAGCATCGCCGGCGACAGAAGCTTGCCGCCTTTCAGGGCGTCGAAGAAGCGGCGGATGTCGTTCGCGCTGGCGACGCCGCCGCCGGCGGAGGTTCCCCGCCAGGGAAGGACGTCGAGGTTCGCGACGAGCTTCGGCTCCGCACCGAAGAAGCGCGTGTAGCCGACGGCGACGCCGCGGAGATGGTCCTTGTCGGGGAAGCCGCTCTTCTTCATGCCGGCCGGCTCGAACACATGCCTGGCGATGTAATCGTCGTAGCTGCGGCCGGTGACTTTCTCGATCACCGCGCCGAGCAGGATGAAGCCGTAATTGGAATAATCTTCCTTCGTCCCCGGCGGGAAATCGGGCGCGCGCCCCCCGTTCAGCCGAACGACGTCGGCGATCGTCCGCACTCGTGCCCGGTTTGCGCCCTCCTCGCGCCGGAGGATGCCGATGTCGCCGGTGCCGCCGCGGTGGGTGAGCAGCTGGCGGATCGTCACTTTCGCCATTGCGGAATTGGGATAGTCGGTGAGGTACCGGCCCAGCGGCGCATCGAGGTCGATCCTGCCGGCCTCGACCAGCTGCAGCACCGCGACGGCGGTGAACATCTTGCCGGCCGAGGCCAGGAACATCGGAGTGTCGAGCGTCATCGGCGCGCGTGTCCCCGGATCGGCCAAGCCCCAGCTTCTCCCCAGCAGGATCCTGTCGCCCCGCGTCACCAGCAGCGATCCGGCGAACTCGTCGCGCGCCGCCAGCCGCCGCGCTATGTCGACGGTCGCCCGGATCGAGCCGTCGCCCGGCAGCGGGAGGGGGGTGAAGTCCAGGGCCTTGAGCCTGGTGCCGTCCGCGGTGAGCTCGATTCTGGCGCGATGCCGGCCCGGTAGGCAGCGCTCGCGCAGCAGGACCGCCATCGACGTCGGCGAGCGGGCCTCGATCCGCTCGATGCCGAAGCCGCAGGTGTCCTGAGCCGTCTCCAGAGCCAGGAGGGGATTGGGGTCCTCGAGATGCTTTGCGTAGAATGCCTTGACGGCCGCCGGGTCGCCCGAGTTGAACGCGCTCAACCACTCCTGAAAAATGCGTTCGACTCCAGCTTGGGCCCGCTGATCGGTCGCTGCCGGCAGCGCTCCACCAGCGGATCGAGCGGGAGAGGCGGGGGATGTCGCCGACAGGAGAAGGGCGCCAGCGGCCAAGACTCGCAACAACCAATCTCTCCCTCGAAGTTCCGGCGAGCCTATCGGCTCCGGTCGGCCCGCGCAAACCGCGCCGATCGCGCGATCACTCCGCCAGCTTCCCGCGCGTCCGCTTGATCGGTCCAGGGTCCATCAAAGCACCAATTTGACGGAGGTGTCCGCCGCGATGAGGGTCAGCTCACCCTCGGCACCCGGAGGCGCGGGATGTCGATCCTGGGGCAGCGGTTCATGACCACCTTGAGGCCGGCCGCCTCGGCGCGGGCGGCGGCCTCCTCGTTGATCACGCCGATCTGGAGCCAGACCGCCCGGGCGCCGGCGGCGATCGCCTCGTCGACCGCCTCGCCGGCGGCCTGGGGGCGACGGAAGATGTCGACCAAGTCGATCGGCTCGCCGATCTGGGCCAGCTCGCGCCAGACATATTCGCCGTGAACGTGCTCGCCGGTGATCTGCGGGTTCACCGGGAGGACCCGATAGCCCCAGTCCTGCAGGAACTTCATCACGCCGTAGCTCGGCCGGTCGGGCCGGTCGGAAGCGCCGATCAGCGCGATCGTCCGGGTCGAGGCGAGGAGATCGTACAGGTCTTCGTCGCGGGTGAGGGGCATGGCTTACTCCGTCATCCCGGCGAAAGCCGGGGCCTCAGGTCGGCAGGGACGCGGCGGCCGGGCCGCGGTCCCGGATCCGCCGGGACGACGAGTGAACTCACCTCGCCTCGATCCGCTCCATCAGTCGCGACGCGATCGCCGCGAAGGCCTCGGCTTCGGCGCCCTCTCCCGTCGCGGGCGGCGTGCCGGCATCCGAGGCGCGCCGGATCGAAAGGGTGAGCGGAATGCGGCCGAGGAAGGGAATCGCCATCACCTTCGCGGCCGCCTCGGCGCCGCCGGCGCCGAACGGGTCGGAGACCTCGCCGCAACTCGGGCAGACATAGCCCGACATGTTCTCGACCAGCCCGAGGATCGGGACATCCATCTTGCGGAACAGGTCGATCGCGCGGGTGGCGTCGATCAGAGCGAGATCCTGGGGAGTGGAGACGATCACCGCGCCCGCCGGCTTCCATTTCTGGATCAGCGACATCTGGATGTCGCCGGTTCCGGGCGGCAAGTCGACGATCATCAGCTCGCATTCGTCCCAGTCGCCTTCCATCAGTTGGCCGAGCGCGCTGGCGATCATCGGGCCCCGCCAGGCGAGCGCCCGGCCGGGCTCGACCAGCTGGCCGATCGACAGCATCTTCACGCCGTGGGCGTCGACCGGCACGATCCTCCGGTCGATCAGCTCGGGGCGTCCGTCATGACCCATGATCCGGGGCAAGGACGGCCCGTAAATGTCGGCGTCGACCAGGCCGACCCTGCGGCCGGCGCGGGCGAGGGCGACGGCGAGGTTGGCGGCCACGGTCGATTTGCCGACTCCGCCCTTGCCGCTGCCGATGGCGACGATGCGGCGCTCGACCCTGTCGGCGGTCATCGCGATTCGAACGTCGCTCACGCCGGCCACCGCGGCCAAGGCAACGCTTAGCCGGCCCTCGAGCGCGGCGCGCTGCTCTCCCGACAGCCCGCCGACGTCGAGGACGAGGCTGGCGACCCCGTCCCGAAGCCGCAGCGCGGCGACCCGGCCCTGGGCCTCCGTCACCGAGGCGATGGCGGCCTCGAGGGTGGCGGTCTCCTCGCTCATCCGCCGCAGATAGGCGGTGCCGCGCGGCTTGCCACTGTTTTTCCGCTGGGGCGCCACCTATAAAGGTCTTATGGCAAGATTTTTCGGGTGGGGCGCACGTCTCGGCGCCGTTTGGAACGAGAATCGCGGCGGCCCCTGGGGGCCTTCCGGAGATGGCGGCTCCGGAGACGGCGGCGGCGGCGGCCCGCGCAATCCCTGGGGCCAGCCTCCGCGCAAGCGGCGCACGCCGGGCGTCTCCGGCAACGTCGCCTCGCTCGACGAATTCCTCAAGCGCAGCCGCGAGCGGTTCGGCGGACGCTTCCCCCACCAGGAGGGGCGGCCCTACTGGCTCTACGGCCTCGCCGTGTTCGTGCTGCTGTGGCTGCTCTTCACCTGCTTCCACCTCATCGGGCCGCAGGAAAAGGGCGTCGTCACCCTGTTCGGCAAATACAGCCGGACGGTCAATCCGGGCATCGCCATGACGCTGCCGCTTCCGATCGAGCGGCTGCAGAAGGTGGATGTCGGCCAGATCCGCACCCGCGACATCGGCTCGCCCGACGCGTCGCAGGAAAATCTGATCCTGACCGGCGACCAGAACATCATCGACCTCGCTTATTCGGTGCGCTGGACGATCCGCGACCCGCAGCTTTACCTCTTCCAGATCAACGATCCGGAAGCGACCATCGCCGAAGTGGCCGAGAGCGCGATGCGCGCCGTCGTCGCCACCGTTTCGCTCGAGGACGCGATCGGCGCCGGCCGCGACGACATCCAGCAGAGGGTCGCGCTGGTCATGCAGCAGGTGCTCGACCGCTACGGCGCCGGCGTGCGCATCGAAAGCGTGGTCATCAAGCAGACCGACCCGCCCGCCGCGGTCAACAACGCCTTCAAGGAAGTGTCGGCGGCCCAGCAGGAAGCGCAGTCCTACATCAACCAGGCGCGCGCCTATGCGCAGCAGCAGACCGCCCGCGCCCAGGGCGACGCGGCCGCGTTCGACAAGGTCTATGCCCAGTACAAGCTCGCTCCCGAGGTGACTCGGCGCCGCATGTATTACGAGACGATGGAGCGGGTTTTGTCCAAGGTCGACAAGACGGTGGTCGAGGCGCCCGGCGTCACACCCTATCTGCCGCTCCCCCAGGTCCAGCGCCGAGCCCAGGAAGGAGCCGCGCGATGAGCCTGTCGCTGCGCAACCCGCTGGTCATCGCCTTCCTGGCGATCCTGCTGCTCGTCCTTGCCGGCAGCACCTTCGCCACCGTGCCGGAGACCAAGCAGGCGGTCATCGTCCGCTTCGGCCAGCCCTCGCGGGTGGTCAACGCCTACCGCCCGGGCGTCGATTTCGGCCAGACCGGCGCCGGGCTGATCGCTCGCTGGCCGTTCATGGAGCAGATCGTCTGGATCGATAAGCGCATCCTCAGCGTCAAGATGGACCGCCAGCAGGTGCTCTCGACCGATCAGCTCAGGATGCAGGTCGACGCGTTCGCCCGCTACCGCATCGTCGATCCGCTGCAGATGTACATCTCGGCCAAGACCGAGGACCGGGTCAGCGACCAGCTCAAGCCGATTCTCGGCTCGGCGATCCGCAACGAACTCGGCAAGCGCCAGTTCGCCGCGCTGCTGAGCCCCGAGCGCGGCCAGATGATGGCCAACATCCAGCGAGCGCTGAACCAGGTCGCCCGCCAATATGGCGCCGAGATCGTCGACGTCCGGATCAAGCGCGCCGACCTGCCCGAGGGCACTCCGCTCGATTCCGCCTTCGAACGCATGCGCACCGCCCGCCAGCAAGAGGCCGGCGCGATCCGCGCCCAAGGCTACAAGCAGGCGCAGATCATCAGGGCCGAGGCCGACGCGGAAGCGGCCAGCACCTATGCCGAAGCCTATGGCAAGGATCCTGACTTCTACGCCTTCTACCGCGCGATGCAGAGCTACGAGACGACCTTCGCGCCCGGCGAGAATCAGGGCCGCTCGAGCATCATCATGTCGCCCGACAACCAGTACCTGCAGGAGTTCAAGGGCAAGAACCGATAGCGCCGCGCCGCCCTATTCAAATCCGGTTCAGCCACACCAAATACGCTTGTAATCGAGCAAATCACGCCCGGATCTGCCCGCCCGGGCCGAAATGAGACGAGGAGGATTCCTATCGTGCGTTACGTCTATGGCCTCTCGGCCGCCATTCTCCTGGGCGGCGCCGCTGCAACGCTGACGGTGGGCCCCGTCGGCGCCCAGACCGCGCAGAACGACCCCGGCATGATCGCCTCCGCCGCGCCGCGCGCCGGCGCGCCGATGAGCTTCGCCGACCTCGCCGCCCGGCTGCAGCCGGCGGTCGTCAACATCTCGACCAAGCAGGTGCTGCAGGTCAATCGCAACCGCCGCGTCCCGCCCGGCTTCGAGGATTTCTTCCGCCAGTTCGGCGTGCCGGTTCCCGAAGGAGGCGACGAGCCGATCACCCAGCGGGGTGGCTCGCTCGGCTCCGGCTTCATCATCTCCGCCGACGGCTATGTCGTCACCAACAACCATGTCGTCTCGCCGGCGCGCACCGGCGCCACGGTCGAACAGATCACCGTCACCCTGCCCGACCGGCGCGAGTTCGAGGCCACCCTGGTCGGCCGCGACACCGCCTCCGACCTCGCCCTGCTCAAGATCAGGGGCAAAAACCTGCCCTTCGTCCGCTTCGGCGATTCGAAGCAGGTGCGGGTCGGCGACTGGGTGGTGGCGATCGGCAATCCGTTCGGCCTCGGCGGCACCGTCACTGCCGGCATCGTCTCGGCCCTCCACCGCAACATCGGCGCCGGCAATTACGACCGCTACATCCAGACCGACGCCTCGATCAACATGGGCAATTCGGGCGGGCCGATGTTCGATCTGAACGGCAACGTCATCGGCATCAACACCGCCCTCATCTCACCGACCGGCGGCAATGTCGGCATCGGCTTCGCCATCCCGGCCGAACAGGCTTTCCCGGTGATCGAGGCGCTGCGCCGCGGCGAGCGCCCGCAGCGCGGCTATATCGGCGTCAGCCTGCAGCAGCTCGACGACGACATCGCCGCGTCGCTCGGCATTCCCAAGAACCAGGGCGAGCTGATCCGCGGCGTCACCCCCGGCGGTCCGGCCGCTCGGGCGGGCATCCAGCAGGGCGACGTCGTCGTCAGCGTCGCCGGCCGGCCGGTCACTCCGGACGAATCGCTCGCTTATCTGGTCGCCCGCCAGCCGGTCGGGTCGCGGGTCGCGATCGAATATGTCCGCGACGGCCAGCGCCGCAGCGCCACCGTCACCGTCGGCGAGCGGCCGACCGACGAAGAGCTGGCGCGTCTCAACGGCATCGAGGAGGAGACTCCGGTCCGGGAGCCCTCGGAATCGCAGCAGTCGAGCAGCCAAAGGTCGGCCCGCGAGAGCCTCGGAGTCACCGTCCAGACGCTGACTCCGGAGATCGCTCGGACGCTCCGCCTCAACGATGTCAACACGCGTGGAGTGGTGATCGCCTCGGTCAATCCGAGCAGCGACGCCGCCGCCAAGGGCATCCAGCCGGGGGACATCATCCTGTCGATCAACCAGCGCGCGACCCGCACCCCCGACGAGGCCGCTGCCGCGGTCGCCGCCGCGCGGGCCGCCGGCCGCAGCAGCGTCCTGCTGCTGATCCGCCGCGGCAACGCCCCGCCGGCTTATTACGGCATCGCCCTGGCCGGCCGGTAGTCCAAAGGGCCTCTCCGTGGGCCGGCGCCACGGCGAGGCGGTCTCGTCGCAAGCCAAGGGCGATGCGGCTGGTCTGACGGCTAGCCCGTCTTCTTCTCCAGCCACCGCGTGATGTCCGGGAGGCGAGTGGAGCGGACCCGGATGCGGTCCCGGATCGCGGCGATGGCGACGTCGACTCGGCCGCGCGCCTGCGGGTTTAGATGGCGCTTCGCAAAATCCTCGAGCTTGCCGACCATCGCCGGGTCGGCCGAGCCGCCGCCGAGGCCGGGGAGGTAGCGCGAGCGCGACGAGATATCGACCAGGCTTTCGACCTTGTCGCGGTTGCGCACCGCGAAATCGTAGGCGAGATCGGGATGATGCTCGGCCACGGCCGAGATGATGCCGGCGCTGGTGGTCGCGCCGGGCTCGTCGGTGAGCGCGAGGTCGAGAGCGCGCCGCGCCAAGGCGGGGTCGCTGGTCGCGCCGAGCAGTCGGTAGAGTTGCGCCTTGACCAGCGGGCTGCGCTCGGCGCGCGCCTGTGAGCGCAAGCGCTCCCAGCCGGCGGCGTCGACGTTGCGCGCGACGACGGTGAGGATGGTGGTGCGCAGCGGCCCGCCGGTGGCGAGCGGGTCGCCCGCCGCGAGGCGGCGATTGGCCTCCGCCACCACCGCCGCGTCGCCCATCTCGCCCAGCGTCTGGATGAGGTCGGCGCGCAGCACCGGCACGGTCGGCGCCTCGTCGGACCTGGGCGCCCAGCCGATCCGGGCAAGCACCGGCGACAGCTTCGCCGAGGCGTAGCGTGCGACCATCGCGCGGCGGGCCGGATCGGCCTCGTACATGTTGTGGACGCTCTTGAGAATGATGGCGACCCGCGCCCAGACCTGGGGGTTGGCGTTGGCCGGCACCGCGTCGACAAGGTCGAGTGCCTCGGCCGCCGACTGATAGCCGGCCAGGCCCAGGCCCCAATTGTCGGCGAGCAGACCGATCTGGTCGATCGGCTTCAGCCGCGCGAAGCTCGCGGTCAGCCGGTCGAGTTGGGCCGCCGTGTAGAGCGTGCGGTAATAGCCGGTCTGGCCGCTGTTGACGACGAGTGGTCCGCAGCCGGGCACGCTCAGCGAGGCGGAGCCGCCGCTGACCAGGGCGCGGACTTCGGCGCCGCCGACCGTCGAGGCGATCACCGGCACCCGCCACGCTTTGGCCGGCTGATCCTGACGGTCGCGGCTGAACTCGGCCTGGCGCAGCGAGACCTGGGTCTTGCCGCCGCGGCACGTGGCGCCGGCGACGCGAATCAGCGGAACGCCCGGCTGGAGCGTGAAATCATGGGCGATGGCGGTAACCGGCTTGCCGGCGGCCCGCTCGATCGCCTGCCAAAGGTCATCGGTCACCGTGTTCTTGAGTCGGTGGGTGCGGATGTAATCCTGCACGCCACGCCGCCACGCATCCTCGCCGACATAGTCTTCGAGCATGGTGATCACCGCCTCGCCCTTGCGGTAGGTGATCGCGTCGAAGGCCTGGCTGATCTGCTCGACGGTGCTGATCCGCTGGACGACCGGGTGCGTGCTCGCGACCGAATCGAGGTTGATCGCCGATTCGCGGCCGGCCACGTTGCCGAGCTCCGGCTCCCATTCGGGATGAAGCGCAGCGGTCGCCTTGGTCGCCATCCACGAGGCGAAGCCTTCGTTCAGCCAGAGATCGTCCCACCAGGCCATGGTGACGAGATCGCCGAACCATTGATGCGCGATTTCGTGCGCGGCGACCTCGAAGATGCGCTGGCGGCGCGCTTCGGTGGTGATGGCGGGATCGACCAGCAGGATCGATTCGAACGAGAAGATCGCTCCCCAATTCTCCATCGCGCCGAAGAACTGGCTGCTGCCCGGTCCGGCGACGTTGTCGAGCTTCGGCAGTGGGTAGGGCGTGCCGAAATAGTCGTTGTACCAGGGCAGGATCCTGGCCGAGCTCTCCAGCGCCCAGCGGCCCTTCTCGCCGTCGCCACGCTTGGTGACGACTCCAATCTCGACGCCCGCCGCGGCGGTAGTGATCCGTTCGAATTCGCCGATCGCGAGAAAGAGCAGGTAGCTCGACATGGCCGGCGTCATCTGGAAGCTGATCATCCGTTTCCCGTCGGGCAATTGCTCCGCCGCCGCCTGTGGCATGTTGCTGACCGCGTCCTGGCCGGCCGGGACGACGACCGACAGGGCGTAGGGCGTGCGGAATTGGGGCTCGTCCCAACCGGGGAACATGCGGCGCGCGTCGGGCGCCTCGAACTGAGTGAAGAGGGCGCGCTTGCGACCCTCGGCGCTGTCATAGTCGAGCGCGAACAGGCCGGCCGCCTGGGTATAGATCTTGCCGCTATATTCGACCGCCAGCCGGTGGCGTCCGGGTGGGATCGGCTTGGCGAAGCGAATGCGAACCAGCTGCTTGTCCTCGTCGAGCGAGATGCGGCTCGCTTCAACCGTGTCGTTGACGCCGCTGATCAGCTCCGCCGATCTGACGTCGAGGTCGGCCGCGTTCATGACGACCTCGTCGGTCGCCTCGAGCACTTCGATATGGGTCAGCACCGAGCCCTTGAAGCGCAGGTTCGCCGCGTCCGGCTGGATCAGGATTCCGTACTGAACGGGACGGACATTGGTGGGCAGCTGGGTGGGAATCGAACGGACCGCCGGGGCGACAGCAGCCGGGGTCGCGGGGGCGGCCGGCTCGGCGGTGCGGGCGCATCCGGCGAGGACGAGGGCGAGAAGGGAAGCGGTGGCGAGAAGACGCATGGATCACTCCGCTGGGAATGGCAGCGCTACCTGTGCGGGCGCTCCCGGCTTGTCAAACTCAGTAGCCGAAGATCGGTGCCGCGGCGTGTCCCTCGAGGACGTGGGCCCGCAGCTTCGCCGGCTCCCAGAGATGCTCGACCCCCGCTTCCGCCTGGCGAACCAGCGAGACGATCGCCTCATTGACCGGCGCCCGCCGCCCGAGACGCTTCGCCAGCTTCACCACCTCGCCGTTCAGATAGTCGATCTCGGTCGCCCGGCCTGCCCTCAGGTCGTCCGCCATCGACGAGCGGGCGCGGGCGTCGATCTTCTGGATCCTGAGGAACAGCTTGTTGAAGACGAAATCGGGCGAGGCGATGACGTGCGGGAGCAGCCTGGGCGGGACCGGTCCGATCTTAGCGGGCTCGATCCCCGCCGCGTCGAGCAGCCCGAGGGCCTCGACGATCGAGGCCGCGACGACCCGGCGAAAGTCGCGCTCCCTCAGCTGCTCGAGCAGGGTCCGGCCGGACAAAGCGTTGACCGCGTTGTTGAGGTTGATCAACAACTTGCCCCAGGCGACGGCGGGCATGTCGGACGAAAGCCGCAGCCGCGCCGGGCTGTCCCCGATCCGCTCCGCAAGCGCGCGCAGCGCCGGTACGTCGTCGGCGACAAGCTCGCCGGCGACTCCCTTGTGGAAACGGCCGTGCCCCAAGGCGGCGACGTTGTAGGGGACCATGCCCGCCACCGCTTCGAATCGCCGCTTGAGGATCGAGCGGAGGGTGTCAACGTTGCTGACACCGTTCTGGAAGCTGACCACCAGCGCTCCGGTCGTCCCGTGGCGGGCGATCTCCTTCGCGGCGACGGCGGTGCCGTGGCTCTTGACGCAGAGGGCAATCACGTCAGCCTTGGCGAGGGTGGCCGGTCTGGTCGAGAAATCGACCTGTTCCGGCGCCAGCCGCATTCGCCAGCCCGAATAATCGGTCAGGGTAAGGCCGTTCTCGCCAATCTCGCGAGCGATCCGCTCGCGCCCGACGAAATCGACGTCGAGGCCCGCCGCAGCCCAGGCGCCGCCGATGAAGCAGCCGATCGACCCGGCGCCGAAAATGGCGACGCGCAACTCAGCCCCGGCCGCGATAGCCGGGAACGTCCTGGGCCGGGACCCACAGTCCCTTCGGCGGCTCGCCCGACTGCCAGAAGACGTCGATCGGCATGCCGCCCCGCGGATACCAGTAGCCGCCGATCCTCAGCCATAAGGGCTGCATCTCCGCGACCAGCCGTTCGGCGATGCCGACCGTGACGTCCTCGTGGAAGCCGGCATGGCTGCGGAACGCGCCGAGGAACAGCTTCAGCGACTTGGATTCGACGATCTGCCGATCCGGCGCATAGTCGATGACGAGATGGGCGAAATCGGGCTGGCCCGTCACCGGGCACAGGGAGGTGAATTCGGGCGCCGTGAATCGCACCAGATAGGGCTTTCCCGGCCGCGGATTGGGCACGTAATCGAGCGACGCTTCCGCAGGGGAGGTGGGGAGCGGGCGGGAACGGCCGAGATGGGTCAGGTCCATTGGCCGCTCTCTACTGGACGGGCCCGGCGAGGGGAAGGCGGGCCAACGCGCTCAGCTGGTCCGAAGCTCGCGAAAGTCACACATGCCAATTGATTCTGCGCGAGACCGTGCGATAGCTCCGCCCCAATGAAGAGGATCCTGCTCGCCGCCGCCCTTGCCGTATCCGTTCCATGCCTTGGCCAGACCGCGACGCCCCCTCCCGCCAAGGAAGCCGACAAGCCGATCCCGGAGCCTGTCGTCGCGATCACCCGCCACGCCGGCGTGTTCGCCGGCCAGCGCATCGCCTATACCGCCACCGCCTCCGAGACCTATCTCAAGGCCGCGGACGGCACCCCCAAGGCCAGCCTCTTCTCCATTTCCTACGTCAAGGAGCCGCGCGATCCGGGGCGGCCGGTGACTTTCCTGTTCAACGGCGGGCCCGGCTCCGGCTCGCTGTGGCTGCACATGGGCGCATTCGGGCCGAAACGGGTGGCGATCCCGTCCGACGCGCGCGACGATGCCGGGCCACCCTTCCCGATCCTCGACAATCCCGACAGCCTGCTCGACGCGACCGACATCGTCTTCATCGATCCGGTCGGCACCGGCTTCAGCCGACCGCTCGGCAAGACCGAGGCGAAGGAATATTGGGGCGTCAGCCAGGACGCGAAGTCGGTCGCCGAGTTCATCCGCATCTGGCTGAGCGAGAACGGCCGCTGGAACTCGCCCAAATTTCTCGGCGGCGAGAGCTACGGCACCACCCGATCCGCCGCCGTCGTCAACGAGCTCGAGGGCCGCTACAACGACGTCTCGCTGAACGGCATCCTGCTCATTTCGACCATCCTCGATTTCGGCGCCCAGGCCTATGTGCCCGGCAACGAGATGCCCTACATCCTCTTCCTCCCGTCGATGGCCGCCGCCGCCCACCATCACGGCAAGGCGCCGGCCGACGCCGGCTCGCTGGAAAACTTCGTCCAGGAGGCGCGCGACTTCGCCGTCGGCGACTATGCCGCCGCCTTGTTCAAGGGGCAGAGGCTGCAGGGTGAGGAGCGGGCCGCGATCCGGCGCCGCCTCGCCCGCTTCACCGGCCTTTCCGAACGCTTCCTCGAGGCAGCGGACCTCAGGGTCAGCGACCAACGCTTCTACAAGGAATTGCTTCGCGACCGCGGCCTCGTCATCGGTCGACTCGACGCTCGTTATACCGGCCGGGACTATGACAATGCCGGCGAGACGCCGGACAACGACCCGAGCTTCTACGGCATCGACGCCGGCTATACGGCGGCGCTGAACAGCTGGGTCAGGGATGATCTCAGGTTCCGTACCGACCGCCAATATTCCACGATCGGCGGCGTCAGCGACTGGAACTGGGATTTGAACGACCTCGGCGGCGACAGCCGCTTCTACAAGAATGTCGCGCCCTATCTGGGTCGGGCGATGCGGGAGAATGCAGGATTGCGGCTGTTCGTCGGCCAAGGCTATTTCGACTTCGCGACGCCCTTCTTCGGCGCCGAATATTCGCTCTCTCGCACCGGCATCCCGCAGGAGCGCGTCCACTATCGCTATTACGGCTCGGGCCACATGATGTACGTGCGCGACGAGGACCGGGTGCAGCTCAGCCGCGACATCCGGGCGTTCATTCGGGGGCGTTGACGCGGCTGGAGCCATCAATCCCTCTCGGCGATCCATTCGGGGCCGGAGGCTGGTTCGTCCGGTTCTGTCGCCGATTGTGCGGCGAGCCCCCGGCGCCGACCGGAGCGCTGGACATCGGAGCGGCGGCGCGACAAGGAAAGACCCCGTTCCGCCGGAGCTGCCGATGCGTCTTGCGCCCCTTCTCGCTTTCGCGCTCGCCGCCTGCGCCACGACCGTGCCGCCGATGGCTGTGGGTCGGGCCGACCGCTGGTGGAGCGACGTCGCCGCGCTCGCGGACGACGGCATGGAGGGGCGTCTTACCGGCTCCGCCGGCTTCCGCCGCGCCGCCGACCATGTCGTCGGCCAGCTGGAAGCGATCGGGCTTGAGCCGGCCGGCAGCGAGGGCTGGTTCCAGGCGATGGCGTTCGAGGAGCAATATCTCGACGCCGCCGGCTCGAGCGCCGTCCTGGTCGGGGACGGGCGAGAGACACCGGTCAGAATCCCCGACGAAATGATCGTCGGCCGCGGCGACGGTCCGCGGCCGCGGCGAGTCGACGCACCGCTGGTCTTCGTCGGCTACGGACTGCACATGCCCGAAGCGGGTCATGACGATTTCGCGGGGATCGACCTCAAGAATCGAATCGTCGTCTTCCTGAGCGGCGGACCGGCCCAGGTCTCGGGCGCCCTCAAGGCCCATGCGCGCCGCGACCGGGCCCGGCTCCTGTCCGAACGCGGCGCGGCGGGGATGATCTCGCTGACCACCTCGAAGGCGCTCGAAATCCCATGGGCGCGATCGGTGGCGAGCGCCTCCCAGTCCGGCATGTATTTCGCCGATCCGGCGCTGCGCGAGGTGAAGGGCGAATTCTTCAGCGCAAGCTTCGACCCGACCGCGAGCGAGAAACTGTTCGCCGGGTCCGCCCACCGCTTCGCCCATCTCGCTGCTCTAGCCGACGACTCGAAGTCGCTGCCCCGCTTCGAGATGAACCAGCGTCTGCGCGCCAGCCTCGCCACCCGTCACGGCCGGGTCGAGTCGATGAACGTCGTCGCCCGCCTGGCCGGCAGCGATCCCAGGCTCGCCGGCGAGCATGTTCTCTTCTCCGCCCATCTCGACCATCTCGGCATCGGCAATCCGGTCAACGGCGACCGCATCTTCAACGGCGCGATGGACAATGCGGCGGGAGTCGCCGGCCTGCTCGACATCGCCCGCTCGCTGAAGGCGCGCGGCGTCCGGCCGAAGCGCTCGCTGCTGTTCCTCTTCGTCACCGCCGAGGAGAAGGGACTGCTCGGCTCGCGTTATTTCTCGCTGCGGCCGACCGTGCCCAAGGAGTCGATCGTCGCCGACCTCAACTTCGACATGTATCTGCCGATCTTCCCGCTGAAGAGCGTCATCGCGCTCGGCGCCGAGGAAAGCAGCCTCGGCGACTTCGCCGCGGCGGTCGGCCCGGCGATGCGCCTGCCGCTCGTCCCCGATCCCTTCCCCGACCGCAACGCGTTCGTCCGCTCCGACCAGTACAGCTTCATCCGCGAAGGCGTGCCCTCGCTCGCCTTCAAATTCGGTTTCGCCAAGGGGACTCGGGAAGCGGAAGCCGAGCGGGTCTGGCGCTCCACCCATTATCACGCCGTTTCCGACGATCTGTCCCAAACCGTCTTCCGCGAGGACGCCGTGCGGCTGCACGACTTCGTCGCCGCGATCGCGCTGAGGGTGGCGAACGCGCCCCGCCGGCCGCGATGGAGGGCGGAGAGCTTTTTCCGCCGATTCGCGGAGGATTAGAAGGTGTCGCGCCGCCTCGCGTCCACTCTGCTTTTCCTGCTCACCGCCGCCGGCCGACCCGACTACAATCCCCCGCTGCTCGATCCGGAAGAGGCGGCAGCGATCGCCGCCGAAATCTCCGGCGCCGGGGCCAAGCGGACGGTCCAGGCCCTGTCGCTCAACCATCGCATGCGCGGCTCGGAAGGCTATCGCGCGGCCGCGGAGGCGATCCGCGACCGGCTGCGCACCTTCGGCCTCGACGGCGTCGACATCATCTCGCTCCCCGCCGACGGAAGGATCTTCTACGGCACCCAGCGCTCCCGCCCCGCCTGGAATGCGAGCTTCGCCGAGCTTTGGGAACAGCGTCGAGAGGGGACAGCTTGGCGCGACGGCGAGCGAATCGCGTCCTGGGCCGACCAGCCGATCACCCTCGCCCAGGACAGCGTCAGCGGTCGCGCCGAGACCGAGCTGGTCGACGTCGGCGCCGGGACGGCGGCGGCCGATTATGCCGGCAAGGACGTGCGCGGCAAGCTGGTCCTCACCTCCTCGCAGCCCGGCGCGATTGCGCGCCTCGCCGTCACCGAACGCGGCGCGGCCGGCATTCTCTCCTGGGCGCAGAACCAGCGCTCCGCCTGGTGGGGCGACGATGACAGCCTGATCCGCTGGGGTCATCTCGACACCTGGGAGGATCCGACCTTCGCCTTCATGGTGTCGCCCGCGCGCGCTCGGGCGTGGCAGGCACAGCTGGCCAGCGGCGTGTCGGTTCGCCTGCGGGCGGAGGTGAAGGCGGAGCGGACGCCGGGCGCCTACCTCATCCCCACCGCTTTCATCGCCGGAACCGACCGGTCGAAGGAGATCCTGTTCTCCTGTCATCTCGACCATCCGTCCCCCGGCGCGAACGACAATGCCAGCGGATGCTCGGGCATTCTCGAGATCGCCCGCAGCCTCGACCGGCTGATCTCGCAAGGGCGGCTGCCCCGGCCGAAGCGAAGCCTGCGCTTCATCTGGCCCTGCGAGATCGAATGCACGATCGCGCTGCTCAACGCCCGACCCGAATTCGCCCGCCGGACGCTGGCGACCATCCATCTCGACATGATCGGTGGCAATACCGATGTCACGAAGGGGACGCTCGGCGTCGAAGGCTCGCCGCCGAGCCTGCCGAGCTTCATCTCGGACGTCGGCTTCGCCATTGCCCGCTGGGTCGACGCCCAGTCGCTGCGCTATTCGAATACGGGCGAGGCCGCCTTCCCGCTGCTCGACCCTGAGGGGACGAAAAATCCGCTCCACGCCCGCATCGGCGGCTTTTCGGAGGGGTCGGACCATCAGGTCTGGGCCGAGGGGAGCTGGCGCATTCCGGTCATCTACGTGTCGGACTGGCCCGATCTTTACATCCACACCAACAAGGACCTGCCGGACAATCTCGACGCCACCAAGATGAAGCGCGCGATGTTCATCGCGGCGGCCTCGGCCTGGGTGCTGGCAAATCTCGACCAAGCTCGGGTCGAGGACCTTTGGGCGACGATTCAGCCGGAATTTATGGACCGAATGGCGGCGTCGCTGCGCAATGGACGCGGTCTCTCCGAAGCGGAGCGGGCCAACCTCATGTTCCAGGAATGGGCCTTCGAAAGGGGCGTTCAGGATTCCCTGGCCGCCTTCGGCCTGAAGGCAGTGGGAGCATGGATCGCGCCTCCCAACCTGGCGGCGATGCGTCCTCCCCCCGCCACCGCGCCGGCCGGCGGGATAATTTACCGCCGCAGCGCCCAAGTGAAGGGGCCAATGGACGGCTTCGGCTACAGCTGGTTCGACGATCATCTGAAGAAGGCCGGGCTTGAGAGACCGGCCCTGCTGGCGCGCACGCCGATTTGGGAGGGACCGAGCTACGGCTATGAGGCCTTGAACCTTGTCGACGGCCGCCGGAACATCCAGCAGATCCGGGATGCGCTCGCCGCAAGCGTCGGTCCGGCGACGGTCGAGGAGGTCGCGGCCTATCTCGCCGTGCTGGAGCGGCTTGGCGTCGTCCGGCGTTAGGGGGGCGATGGATTCGCTCGTCTCGACCGAATGGCTGGAGCGGGAGCTCAGCGCGCCGGACCTGAAGGTGATCGACGCCACCTTGTTCCTTCCCGGCGAGCCGCGCGACGCGCGGGCGGAATATGAAGCGGAGCATATTCCGGGGGCCGTCTTCCTCGATCTCGAGGAGGTGTCGGACAGCGCCAGTCCAGTGCCGCATATGATGCCGTCCGAGGCCAAGTTCGCGAGCCGCATGGCATCGCTCGGGCTGCGCGACGGCGAGCGATTCGTCATCTACGACAACAGTCCGCTGCACAGCGCCGCCCGCGCCTGGTGGATGCTGAGGAGCTTCGGCGCCCATTATGTCGCACTGCTGGACGGCGGCCTGCAGAAGTGGAAGGCGGAGGGACGGCCGCTCGAGGGCGGTCGGCCGCCGGTCCGGCACGGCCATTTCAGCCCGAGTCTCGACCCGAGCGCGGTCGCGGACAAGGGATTCGTCGCCGGACGGGTCGGCGCCGGCAGCCACGAGATCGTCGACGCGCGCGGCGTAGGTCGATTCACCGGGGCGGAGCCGGAGCCGCGGCCCGGCATGGCGTCGGGCCACATACCGGGTTCGAAGAATCTGCCGCAGGGAAAGCTGTTCAACGCGGACAACAGCTGGAAGCGCGGCGACGAACTGCAGGCCGCGTTCGATGCTGCCGGGGTGGACCTTGCCAAGCCGATGATCGCGACCTGCGGCTCCGGCATCACTGCCTGCGTGCTGCTGTTCGGGGCGCATCTGCTCGGCAAGGAGGATATGAAGCTGTATGACGGCAGCTGGTCCGAATGGGGCACGGACCCGGCGACGCCCAAGGCGACGGGGCCGGCATGACCGGCAGGCGCCTGGACTCGCGGCTCGTCCACGGCGGACGGCGCCCCGAATGGCGCGGCCGGCTCGTCAACCCGCCCGTCAACCGCGCCTCCACCATCCTGTTCGACTCCGTCGCCGAGCTTCGGGATGCGGCGCCGGAGTTCGGGCGGTTCTATTACGGCCTCCACGGTACGCCCACGCAATGGGCGCTCGCCGAGGCGCTGACCGACCTCGAGCCGGGCGCCGCCGGCACGATGCTCTATTCGTCCGGCCTCGCTGCGGTGACCGCAGCCTTGCTGTCGGTGCTGGCCGCCGGCGACGAGCTGCTGATGACGGACAGCGTCTACGGGCCGACGCGCCGCTTCTGCGACGGCTTCCTCCGGCGCTATGGCGTGACCACCCGTTATTACGATCCACTGATTGGCGCCGGCATCGCCGACCTGATAGGCGAGCGCACCCGCGCCATCTTCCTCGAAAGCCCGGGTTCGCTCAGCATGGAGGTGCAGGACGTCCCGGCGATCTGCGCCTCGGCGAAAGCGAAGGGAGTCGCCACCCTGCTCGACAATACCTGGGCGACGCCCCTCTTCTTCCCAGCCCTGGCCGCGGGCGTCGACCTGACGATCCTCGCCGGCACCAAATATGTCGGCGGCCATGCCGATCTGCTGCTCGGCGCCGTCACGGCCAATGCCGAGCGCTATGCCGGCCTCGAGCGGACGACCTGGGACCTCGGCCAGACGGTCGGTGCCGACGACGCCTGGCTGTGCGCGCGCGGGCTACGCACGATGGGCTTGCGTCTCCGCCGGCACGAGGCGAGTGCCCTCCAGGTGGCGGAGTGGCTGAAGGCAAGGCGCGAGGTGGCGGCAGTGCTCCATCCCGCTTTCCCGGACTGCCCGGGTCACGATCATTGGCGACGGGATTTCAAGGGCTCGTCGGGCCTGTTTTCCTTCGTCTTTCGCGGCGGCGACGACGCGGCCCGCGCCCGCTTCATCGAGCGGCTGGAATTGTTCGGCATCGGCTATAGCTGGGGCGGCTATGAAAGCCTCGTCGTCCCGGCCGATCCCGAACGCATCCGCACCGCGACGCCCTGGCGCCCCGAGGGGCCGATGGTTCGGCTCCACATCGGCCTCGAGGATACCGACGATCTGATCGAGGACCTGGCATCGGCCTTCTCGGCCTACCGGGAGCAGCAATGAGAGGTTTCGTCGAAGGTTTCGGCGTTACGTGGCCGACCTATGGCGACTGGGTCGCGGCCGTGGTGGCGCTGGCGCGAAAGACGAA
>Ga0196963_10000123_pt1 | contig 84057 bp, 65 predicted proteins | sample S1_5metaG_FD_148600 | JGI IMG/M metagenome (GOLD analysis project Ga0196963, IMG submission 148600) | Soil microbial communities from Anza Borrego desert, Southern California, United States - S1_5 | ecosystem: Environmental > Terrestrial > Soil > Desert | place: USA: California | collected... | reverse complement strand
TCGCCGGAGCGCTCGCGCTCGCCCTCCTCGTCGCCTCCTCCATCGCGGTGTCGCCGCCGCCGATGACGCCCAGGGGCTGCCCGCGGAAGACGGGCAGCGCGCCGTCGCACACCGCGCACGCCGAGACACCGCCGCCGGTGGTCGCCAGACGCAGCTCATTGGGCAGGTTCAGCCAGTTCGCGGTCGCGCCCGTCGCGATGATGACCGAGTGCGCCCGCACGGGCGGGCCGTCGACGGGGAAGAGCGTGTGCGGCGTGCGCGCCGGGTCGGGCGAGAACTCGCAGCGGGCGATGTCGTCCTCGATCACGCGCGTGCCGAAGCGCTCCGCCTGCTTGCGGAACTTGTCCATGAGTTCGGGGCCCATCACGCCGTGCTCGAAGCCGGGGTAGTTCTCGACCTCGGTCGTGAGCATCAGCTGCCCGCCGGGCAGCACCGGGCCCGGGTCCTGCTTCGGCACGCCGCAGTACACCACCGGCGTCAGCTGGGCGCGGGCCGCGTAGACCGCCGCCGTCCAGCCCGCCGGCCCGCTCCCGATGATCACGACCTTGTGGACGCCCTCGTGGGCCATGCAAGTCCCCCTCACCTTATTCGATGGCCCCGACGTCGATCAGGTTCTTGCGGTAGAGCGAGAGCACCGGCGGCCAGAGCAGGTAGTCCGCCCCCTGCACGATATCGGGGGTGTTCTGCACGCGCCGGGCGAAGTTGTTCGCGTTGTCCGAGCCGCGCGAGTAGAGCACGAACGTGTCGTCCTTCAGGTTCATCGTGAAGTTCGCGCCGGCGTCCGCCCGCGTCGCGACCACGTTCATCTCGTACGGCTGCGGGCCCGCCTTGGGGTCGCGCGGCGTGTCGCGCATCGGCACGAAGTACTCCAGCGGCGGCTGGTTGCGGTTGGCCCGTTCGGCGTTGTAGGGATCGACGTCGAGCCTGGTCATCCAGCGCGGCCGGATCGACGAGAGCTGCGGCGGGAACGCTCGGTTCGTGATCGCGAAGCCGACGACGCCCAGCGCCGCCCGCGTGCCCACGATCTCCGTCGTCGCGATGACGCGCTCGTGGCCGAGCACGCCCATGTCCGGGGTCGAGAGCGCGACCGCGACGAGCTTCTGGCGGTCGAGCTTCGCGTACGCGGACCGCTCGCCCTGCTGCTTGTCGAACCAGTCCAGGCTCCACCTTCGCGCCCACTCGTCGTACACGCCCTTGGCCGCCTGCGTCGCCTCGAACCAATCCGCCTGCCCGTCCGCGACGCCGCGCCAGCGCGCTCCCTCCGAGAAGAGGCGGAGCGGCCGGCCGGCCGTGCCGAGCCTCGCCATCGTCGGCGCGAACTTCTCGGGGATCACCTTGCCCCGCTCGGTGTAGACGCGGGCGATCACCTGCTCCGTGCCCAGCCGGTCGGCGCGCGGGAATCGCATGCGCGAAAGGTCCAGGTACGCCTGGTCCGCGGCGAGGCGGTCGATCTGCTTGCGGATGCGGTCCACGTCGAGCTTCTTGGGGCCGACGAAGTCCGTGTGCGCGACGTCGCGGATGCGCTCCAGCGACCGCGACATCGCCCGCAGACCCCACACCGCCTCGGTCAGCATCTGGCGGTCGGCCAGCTGGCGGCTGAAGAAGACGAAGTCCGTCAGGAGGTCGATCGCGTCCGACGGCGACCCTGCCTCCGACCGGCGCGCCGCCTCGACATTGATCAGGACCTCGACGCGCGAGAGCCCTTCGAGGTGGCCGTGCACCGCGCCGCTCAGCGTCGGCGGCTCGCCGATGTCGGCGTACAGGTTCGCGCGGATCAGGTCCGGCGGCACGCCCTCGGTGCCGTACGGCAGGCCGTACGCGTACGCGCGCCGGTAATCCGACTCCTGCGTCACGGTGCGGATCGCGTCGATCACCGCCTTCTGCTCCGGCGCGGCCGCCCACGCCTCGGCCTCCTTCCACGCCTTCGACGAGCCGGTGATCAGCCGCGCCTGCTCCAGCGTCGCGACCGCGGCGGGCGGCGGGGCCATCTTCGCGACCAGCGGCAGCACGACAAGGTCGCTGCGCTTGTCGGCCGCGATGTCGGAGTACAGGGCGTTGGCCTGCGAGACCGGGTCACCCCCCTGACCCAGCGCCGGGGCGCACACCAGGAGAGCGCCCAGCAGCGCGCCCGCGACGGCGCGGCGCGCGGCGGAACCGTTGATTCGAATCATGGGCCGATGGTAGCGGGCGGCGGCGGGCGCGGAGGGCCCGCGCGTCCGGGTGGGCCCGCCGGGGCGGGGCGCGTCAGACGCGGGGCTGGTCGGCGGTCCTGACGAACATCGACTCCTCGCGCACGAACTGCGAGGGCCGCTCGTCGCTGATCTGCTGGTTGAGCTTCGTCAGCGCCTCGTCGATCACCTGCCGGATGCGCTCGCGCGAGAGGCCGACCTCGTCCGAGATCTGCTTGAGCGTCAGCGGCTCGCACCCGTCGAGACCGAACCGCATCCGCAGGATCAGCGCTTCGCGCTCGTCGATCGAGTCGAGCAGGCGGCGGAGGAGCCGAACGTCCTCCGACGCGAACACCTTCTCGTCCGGGCGGCCGTGTCGCGAGTCGGCGATCATGTCGGCGAAGCTCATGAGCTCGCCGGAGGCGTTGACCGGCGCCTGCATGGGCGCCTGGAGCGCCTTGACCGCGCGGCGGATGATCCGGACCTTGCGGAGCGGCAGGTCCATCGCCTTGGCGAGGTCCTGCATGCTCGGGGCCGTGCCGAGCTCCTGCTCCAGCCGGCGGTACGCGATCTTCCACTTGGAGACGAGCTCGACCATGTACGCCGGGATGTGCACCGGCTGCGCGGCGTTGATGAGCGCGCGTTTGATGCTCTGCTTGATCCACCACGATGCGTACGTGCTGAACCGCGCGCCCTGCGCCGGGTCGAACCCCTCGACCGCGCGGAGGAGGCCGATGTTCCCCTCCTCGATAAGGTCCGAGAGGCACAGGCCGCGGCCCGTGTAGTTCTTGGCGATCGCGACGACCAGCCGGAGGTTGCAGCGCACCATCCGGTCGCGCGCCGCCGGGCAGTTCTCGTTGATGATCTTCCAGCCCAGCTCACGCTCTTCCTCGAGCGTCAGCAGATGGTGCTTCCCGATCTCACGGATGTACAGCTGGAGCTCGGACGCGACTTCGACGCGTGCGGCCTTCTTCGGGCGCGTGGCTTCCGCGCGGCGACCACGTTGGGGAACAGATGAACTCAACTCTCCACCCACCTTACCGGCGCGTCGCGCCGTCTCCTCCGATGAAGCTCCGTCAACGACGAACGGACGCGCGAAGCCCCGGTGAAGGAGCGCTCACTATCCGTTTGAACCCGTCCTGGGGTTTCATCGTCCGGGGGGATGGGGCCCTGAAGGACCTGTCTCTCGCGCACCCCTCCGCCTGTGAACATGCCACAGAATGCGCGTTATGCAAGGAAACTTCCGGAATTTCTGCGTCCGGAAGTAAAATCCCGCGGCGATGGAGGCTCCGCCTCTGATCAGATAAGCGCAGATATCATCCCGCGCGGCCGGCGAATCTCAAACAGAACGACGAGTTCTCTCGACAAGGCCCAATAACCGGAGTTGCGATGAAGTGGGACATCACGCCGCTGTTGCGCGAATGGCCGCACAAGCCCGGTCAGATCAACGCCCGACTCATCGAGGGGGACGACGGCATGCCCCGCGTACAAGTCCGGCTGGATCTTGGGCTTCTGCAGATGCACGCGGACGGCCGCCCCGACGGTGAAAGACCCTTCGGACACACTTCATTTCTGGAGTATGTCGAGGCACGCATCGACGCCGAAATTGCCGAGGTCCGAGAAGCGGAACCGTCCGTCGCCACCGAACAGCCGAAGGTGCAATCGCTGACCTCGGACGAGTGCCGGGCGCTCCGTGAGGAGGCGGCGCAGTACTACCAGCGGTACGTGGCGTGCCTCGCGCTCGAGGACTTCGACCGCGTGGTGCGAGACACCACGCGCAACCTGCGCGTCCTCGACTTGTGCGCGGAGCACGCCGCGGAGGAGCACGACAAGACCGTGCTCGAGCAGTTCCGCCCGTACATCGTGATGGTGCGCGCCCGCGCGTTGGCGAGCGCCGCGATCCGCGACGACGAGCTGAAGGCGGCGGTGCTCGCGCTCGACGACGCGCTCGAGCTGCTCAAGACGCACTTCGCGGAGCGCGGGGGCACCACCGCCTTCGAGGGCGCCGAAGAAGTCAGGATGCTGCGCGCGATGCGCGAGGCGCTCGCGCCCAAGCTGCCGGTGAGTTTGAAGGCGGAGCTGCGCCAGCGCCTGCAGCGCGCGATCGAGCAGGAGAACTACGAGCTCGCGGCGATCCTGCGCGATGAACTCAAGCAGTTGCCCGACAAGGATGCGCCGAAGGCGTAGCGACGGCGAAGCTCACACATCGATCACGCCGTCGAAGACTCGTTGCGCCGGTCCGGTCATCATGATGGCGCCCTTTCTGTTCCGCCAGATGACCTCTAGCACGCCGCCCGGAAGCTCGATGCGCACGCGGTCGTTGAGACGGCCCGTCATGATGCCCGCGGCCGCGACGGCGCACGCGCCGGTGCCGCACGCGTGCGTCGCGCCCGCGCCGCGCTCCCACGTGCGGACCTTGACAAGGTGTCGCGACACGACCTGCGCGAACTGCACGTTCGTGCCGCGCGGAAACATCCTGTGCCGCTCGATGCTTGGCCCGATGCGCTCCACCGGCACGGCGTCCGCGTCTTCCACGAAGAAGACCGCGTGCGGGTTGCCCATGCCGACGCAGGTGAGCGTGCGCGGGTGCTCCGGCCAGTCGTGGGCGATTGCCTCGCCGAGCGCGGGCGGCAGCGGCGCGTCGAGCATCTGCGGCGCGTCTCCGACAAACGGAACCGCGTCGCGCCGGAGATCGGGCGCGCCCATATCCACGCGTGCGCCGAACCTCCCGTCGACCAGCCGCAGCGTGGTGATGGCGCGGACCACCGGCCCCGCCGTTGCGATGCGGAGTTCTCGCTCGGGCCCGCCGCTCGTCAGGAGCAGCGCGACGCAACGAATTCCGTTGCCGCACATCTGCCCGTCGGAGCCGTCCGAGTTGACGATGCGCATGCAGCAGTCCGCGCCGGCGTGATCCGACAAGATCAACACGCCGTCGGCGCCGACGCCGGTGCGCCGTTCGCACAGCGCGGGCGCGCGACGAGGCCAGTCGAGGTCGGTCAGGGGCGCACGCTCGCCCCGCGCATCAACGACAATGAAGTCGTTGCCGAGCCCGTGCATCTTGACGAAAGGCACCCGCGGCACGCGTGAGCGTACGTCAACCCTTGGTGACGCCGGCTTCGCGGACGACGATGCGGTACACGGGCGTCATGCCGCCGGGGAGCACCTCGACCGCGTCGATGCGGCCACGAACGCGCACGGTGTCTCCCTTCGCGAGGCCGTACGGCTGCTCGTCCAGCACCGCGATCACCCAATACTCCTGGCCGATCAGCCGGGGCGTGAACTTCTTGATCCGCACCGCCCAGCCGGTCTTTTCCTCGGTGATGTCCTCGATCGCGCCGGACCATCCCAAGGGGCCGATCCACGTTCCCTTGTACAGCGCCTCGGCCGCCTGCTGCGCCGACTTGGTGCGGGCGGTGCCCACCTCGAGCATGATCCCTTCTTCGGTCATCTCGTCCGGCAGGACAGGCGCGCCCGGCGGCGGCTCCCCCGGCGTGGCGGCCGCGGTCGGCGCGGCGGGCTCGGGGTGCGGCCTCATCAGCTCGTACGCGCCGAAGCCGAGCACGCCGAGGATGATCAGAACGATGACGACGAGGGGCCCGTGGTCCATGTGGAAATGATATATCCCCCGAACGGGATCAGCGCCGGCGGCGGGCCGCGACCACGAGCCCGGCACCGAGGAGCGCGACCGAGCCCGGCGCCGGGATGGGCGACATCCACGCGTTGAAGTTCACATGGTCGTAGAGGTACGAACCGTTGTCGCCGAACAGGATGGCGACAGTGTCGCCCGGGGACAGCACGGTGGGCGCGGGCAGGTTGAACTCATCCACCTGGTCCGAAACGGTGCCGCCGAGGAAGGTCTGCCCGTGGTTCGTCGTCACGCCGCCGATGGTGGTCAGCACCTGGATGGTGATGCCGTTACCGGAGAGGCCGTTGGCGATGAGCTCGGTATGGACGTGCACCGCGCCCACGAGCGTCGGGGCCTGCGGCGCGAACGTCAGCACGGCGGGGATGCCGTTGCCCGGGTGAACCCAGGAGCCGTCGAACGTCGCCGGGCCCGCCGCGCCCGGTTCGCTGCCGGGGCTGACGAGCGGGCCAATCAACGGCGTGCTGAACGGCTGGCCGGCGGAGATCCATGAAGTGCCCGGCGCCATGAGCGGGCCGCCGAGGCCGGTCGTCCCGTACCAGAGGTTGCTGGTGCTGTTGGTCGCGAACGAGTTCGCGTCAACCCAGTCGCGGAAGTTCGTCATGTCGGCGAGCGCGGCGGACGACATCGCGAGCGCGCAGGCGGCGGACAGGGTGAATCGCATCTCGGTCTCCTCCGGGGCGGCAAATCTACCGCAAGGCCGAGGAAGATGCAAGCGGAAGCGGCGCTCGCCGATCGAAATGCGCGTTCAACGCCGGGTTATTGGGCGCGCCGCGTGGTTATTGATACGCCCCGTGATCGGGCGTCGTGGGGTTGGCGACGTACCGCCCGTCGCGGGGCACCGCGACTTGCTCGAAGTTCCGGGCGAGCCGCGAAAGGGCCTCGCGCATCGCGGGGCCGCGCATCGCGTGGCCGTGGCCCGTCACCGCGAGCTCGGGGGCGAGGGCGTCGAGCCTGCGGACGGACGCCGCGGCGGCGTGCCAGTCCTGCGTGTAGTACATCGGCGGGCCGTGCAGCTCTTCGCGCTGGGTCGCGACGGCGTAGACGCTCTCCTGCGCCGTGGTGATGAACGCGTCGCCGGCGATCAGCACGCGGTCAGCGGGACGGAAGAGCGAGACGTGCCCCGGCGTGTGGCCGGGCGTGTGGACCCATCGCCACTCGGGGAGCGGCGGCACCGTGCCGTTGGCGGGGAGCGCGTGCAGGCGCGCGCCGAGGTTGATAGGCCCGCGCGGGAAGAGCTTGGCGACAACGGACATCAGCCCGCCGCCGACTCCCGCGTCCGGCGGCGGATAGCTCGCGCGCCCGTCGAGGTACGGCGCCTCGAGGTGGTGCGCGTACACGGGCACGTCCCACGCGTGCGAGAGGTCGAGCACCGCGCCGATGTGATCAGCGTGCCCGTGCGTGAGCACGATCGCGCTGGGGCGTGCCCGCTCGCCGAACCGCTCCGCCGCGGCACGCCTGATGGCGCCGGCCGTGCCGGGCATGCCCGCGTCGACAAGGACCCAGCCCCGGTCGCCGACGTCGGCGGCGCCGATGAACGCCGCGTTGACGATGGCGAGCCGCTTGTACGCGATGTCGTGAGCAACGACGTGGAGGTGGTCGGACGCCTCGATGTCGGGGGCGTGCGCGCCGGGATCGACTGGGATCTGCTGGGCCATCGCTGATGGTCCGATGAACGTCCGAAGTGCGGATGAAGGGGTGGTGAGCAGGGAACGGTGATCGGAGATCAGTGATCGGTGCGTCGTCGCGTCGGGCTCATCGGACCGCGCGGGCGCGATCGGAGCGTTGCACAGCCACCATTCGCCGGTCACCGGTCACTGCTCCCGTTTCGATTCACGCCACTCGCCAGGCGCGGCCGTCGCGCACGACGCGCCGGTACAGCGTGTCGCGCTCGACGGGCTCGAAGCCGGCCTCACGGATCGCCGTCTGGAGCGTCCGGACGCTTACTTCCTGGTGCGTGCCCGCGCTGCCCGCGCCCTGGCCCGCGCCGTGATTGACCTTTGTGATGTCGTACCACACCACGGTGCCGTCGATGTCGTCCGCGCCGCACCCCAGCATCACCTGGGCCATCGGCAGCGTCTGCATGATCCAGAACGCCTTGACGTGCGGGAAGTTGTCGAGCATCAGCCGCGCGATGGCGATCGTCCGCGCGTTCTCGAGGCCGGTCGGCCCGGGCAGGTGCTCGAGCTCGCAGCCGTCGGGGAAGAAGGGGAGCGGGATGATCGTCTGGTAGTAACCGCACGCGCCGTCTGCCGAGGAACGGGCGCCGCGCGAGCCGAATGCGACGTGCTCCGGCAACGGCGTGCCGGGCCTCGTGAGCGTGATCGCCGGCGCATCCCCGCCCTCGCCGCCTGTGTACCCGAGGTGTCCGCCGGGCACGCCTTTCGTGCCCTCGTGCCTCTGCGCCCGTGTGCCCTCGTACCCCATCCTCGCCAGCGCTTCGTCCTGCGCCCGCCGCAGCATGTCCATGTGCACGAGCCGATCGGCTCGGTTCTCGATGTGGCCGTACAGGAGCGTCGCGTTGGTGTTCAGCCCCAGCTCGTGCGCCACGCGGTGCACGTCGAGCCACACGTCGCTCCTGATCTTTCCCCTGTACGCCTCGTCGTGGACGCGGTCGTCGAAGACCTCCGCGCCGCCGCCCGGCAGGCTCCCGAGCCCCGCCTCCTTGAGCCGCTCGAGCACCCAGCGGATCGCCTCGCGCCGGGCGCGTCGCCCCTCCTCGCCGGGCGTGCTCGCGCCCTTGTACACCCTCGCGATACGGCACAGGTGCACGACTTCGACGGCCGTGAACGCCTTGACGTGCAGGTCGCTCCCCAGGCGCCTCGCCTCGCTCCGGATCGTCGAGACCAGGTCCGTGTAGTACGTGAACGGGAGCGCCGGGTGCAGGCCGCCGACGCTGTGGATCTCCGTCGCGCCCGCCTCCACCGCGGAGCGGGCCTGCTCGCGCACGTACTCCATGTCGCGCGTGTACGCCCGCGCGTCGCCGTCCTTCGCGTAGAACTCGCAGAACTTGCAGGAGAGAGCGCAGACGTTCGAGTAGTTCAGGTGGCGATTGATGTTGTAGAACGCGGTCGTCCCGTGCAGGCGCGTCCGCACCGAGTGCGCCATCGCGAGCACGCCCCAGACGTCGCGCGTCCCGAAGAGAACCTCGCCGTCGGCGAGGCTCAGGCGCTCGCCGCGTTCGACCTTGTCACGGATGGCATCGAGGCGCGGGTCGGCGGTCGCAGGGCGCGCCGGCGCGGCGAGCGTGGGCATGGTCAAGTGTACAACTAGCGCTCTTCGAGCGTGGCACGGCTGCGCTGGCCCATCACCTTCCAACTGTTGAACGCGCTCGCCTTGTCCGGGAACTCGCGGTCGAAGAAGACCAGTCGCGACTCGCCGACGGTGATCTCGTCGCCGTCCACCAGCGGCGTCTCGGCGTTGACCGCCCGGCCGTTCACGAGCGTGCCGTTCGCCGACTTCATGTCCAGCACGACGTGCTGGTTCTTCGCCGCGTCGAAGCGGATCTGGACGTGCTGCCTCGAGACCTTGCCGTCCGTCAGCTGGATCGGGCACGCCTGGTCACGCCCCACCACCATGGTCCGCTTGCCGAGGGGGTAGTACGAGTCCTGATTCGGTCCGCTGACAACGATGAGCGACGACATGGTGGTCTCCTCGTTGCCCATCTTAGCAGGCGGCGCCGCGGGCACGCGACCGGGGGATTTCGGCGGAATACCCCGCGTTTCTCCCGCCTTTGCGGTGCTCCTCAGCAGCAAACTGTCACGTGCGGTCTTGCGGAGCGTCGAACAATGAAGCATGGGTGAAGCGAACGCGTCCGCGGCCTCAATCCAACTCGCGAGACCCGGCTTCGCGGCGGGCCTTTCCGTCTCCGGCGAGACCGAGTGGGCGGCGTCGCAGGCGTGCGAACAGGTCCGCGCCGGGCTCCCGCGCAGCCCGGACGTCGTTTTCGCGTTCTTCAACCCGCAGCACGTCGACAACGCCGCGGACATCGCGAGAACGATCCGCGCGAAGCTCGACGCGCCGGCCGTCGTGGGCGTCTCGACGTGCGCCGCGTTCGGCGCCACCGTCGAGATGGAGCGCGGGCCCGGCCTCTCGCTGCTGGGCGCGACGCTCCCCGGCGTGCGTCTGACGCCGTTCTGCGCCGACGACATGGCGCACGTTGACGACGACGACGAGGCGCGCGGCGTCTGGGGGCCGGCGATGGGCGCGGCGCGGGACCTGCGCGCCTGCTTTCTCTTCGCGGACCCGGCCTCGACGCCCGTGTTGAGCCTGCTCCCGCGATTCAACGCCGCGATCGGCGCTCGCCCGCTGCACGCCTTCAACCGCTCGCCCGACGACACCCCCGCGCCGGCGCTCTTCGGCGCCGTCGCTAGCGCGGGCAACCAGGCCGACATGAACGTCATGATCCTCAACGACCGCGTCGTGAAACGCGGGTTTGTCGGCGTGGGCGTCGCGGGGCGGATCGACGTCGCCACGGTCGTGAGCCAGGGGTGCAGGCCGGTGGGGCCGACGATGGTCGTGACCAAGGCTCGCGCGAACCTCGTGCTGGAGCTGGGCGGCCGCCCGGCCATGGAGGCCGTGAGTGATGCGCTCGACGAGCTGGGCGAGAAGCGCCGCGAGGTGCTCAGGGGGGGCGTTTACCTCGGCGTCGTCATCGACGAGCACAGGGCGCGGTTCGGCCGGGGCGACTTTCTCATCTCCAATGTCGTGGGCATCAACCAGGAGAGCGCGAGTATCGCGGTCGCCGGCTTCCCGCGCGTGGGCCAGACGGTTCGCGTGCACGTGCGCGACGTGCGCACGGCGCGCGAGGACCTGGCCCTGCTCCTCGACGCGCAGAAGCTCTACGACCCGCCCCTAGGCGCTCTCCTCGTCTCGTGCAACAACCGGGGCGAGCGCATGTTCGGCGAGCCCAGCCACGACGCCCGCGCCGTGCAGCGCGCCTTCGCGCACCGGGACGACGACGACGAGACGACCCCCTACTACGCGCCGCCGACCGTTTCGGTCGCGCTCGCGGGGATGCACGCCGCGGGCGAGATCGGCCCGATCGGCGGGCGCGGGTTCCTGCACACCCAGAGCGCGTGCCTGGCGGTGTTCAGGGAGATGGGGCAGTAGATCATTCCCGGTACCCGAGAGGAACTTCAAAGTCGCTGCAAGCCAAGTACGCGAGCGTCGCGCACAGCAGGCAGCCCAGCGCAATCGCTTGCCGCTTCCGTCGCCGCAGGTACACGGCGATCGGTGAGAACGCCATCACAACGGGCAAGAGGAACGTGCCATATGGGACCGCCTCTCGCAGCGCCCATTCCGCCTCCAACCACGAGTCGCTCCACGAACAGCCGCGCCCGAGCTGCTGAGCGGCGACGACGGGCAGCAGGAGCGACTTGCCCTGGAACAGCGCAACCGCGAAGAAGACGCAAGGCAGGACCATCCGCCGCACTCGATACGGGCGGAGCGTGACGTCCGATGGTCTCCAAGTCGAAGCGCGATTGAAAACCCCACCGCACTCTGGGCAGAGTGATGTGCCGGACGGCAAGCCGGCGAGGTCATAGCGACAAGTCCGGCATCGCCCGTCGAAAGCGGCCCGTGCGGGCACACTCTTTATCAGCACGCCTACACAGCACGTTGACCAAATCCAGAAGACGACCGCCTGCTCAAAGCTGCAGACGCCGCTGGCGCAGACGGTAAGAAAGAAAGCCACCACCACGCACCAAGCGAGTGAGAGATAGATAGCCATGATGTCGCTCCCCGCCGGGAGGGCTGCCGCGCCGCGGCATCATGGAATCAATGAGAACGGTGTGCGAGCGGCGACGGTTCTCTCGGCGTGAATGCACAAGACCGTTCGCTCACACGGACACCCGGGTTCTCGGGAAGTGGCGAAGTGGCCGAGTGGCGAAGTTGCAAAGTCCTTGCCGCACGCCGTGCGACCACCGGACCACCTCTCATTCGGCGGCCTCGATCACTCCGCGACACTCCCCGAAGCCGACCCGCCGGAACCCCTCGCGTTCGCAGAAGCCGCGGATGCTTACCTCGTCGCCGTCGGCGAGGAACGTGCGCTTCTCGCCCGTGGGCAGCTCGATCGGCTTGCGCGGGAGCGGCTTGCCGGAGCCGTCGCGCCCCTGCCACGTGAGTTCGAGCAGGCAGCCGCGCGTTTCCGGCTCGGGCCCGCTCACCGTGCCGCTCGCGAGCAAGTCGCCGGGCAGGAGGTTGCAGCCGTTGCTCGCGTGGTGCGTGATCATCTGGGCGAACGTCCAGTACATGTCGCGGAACGCGCGGGAACGCGAGATGCGCACGGGCTCGAGCCCCTTCTCGCGCATCGCGGCGCTCGCGAGGGAAACCTCGAGCGTGACATCGAACCCGCCCGCCGCGGCGTCGCTCTCGTCCGCCAGGTACGGGAGCGGCGCGGGGTCGCCGGCGGGGCGCTTGAAGGCCGGGCAGCGGAAGGGCGCGAGCGCCTCCGCCGTCACGATGTACGGCGCCATCGTCGTCGCGAAGTTCTTCGCGAGGAACGGCCCGAGCGGCTGGTACTCCCACTTCTGAATATCGCGCGCGGACCAGTCGTTGACGAGGCAGAGGCCGAAGATGTGCCTCCCCGCCTCGCCGATCGCGATCGGCTCGCCCATCTCGTTCCCCGCGCCGATGACGACGCCGATCTCGAGCTCGTAATCGAGCATCGCGCACGGGCCGAACGCCGGCGGCGTGACGGGCTCGCCGGGCGCGTCGTCCTTCTTGAGCTGGCCCTTGGGGCGGCGGACGGGCGCGCCGCTCGAGACGACCGAGCTCGCGCGGCCGTGGTAGCCGATCGGAACCCACTTGTAGTTCGGCAGCAGGGGGTTATCCGGCCGGAACATGCTCCCGACCGTCGTCGCGTGGTGGACGCTCGCGTAGAAGTCCGTGTAGTTTGCAACCACGGACGGCGGCAGGAACTGAAGATCGTCAGCGTCGAGGAGGGCCTTTTCTCGCACGCGCCGCGTGCGCTGGCCGCCCGCCGGCGCGCCTTCGCGGAGAAACGCCTGCAACTGCCGGCGCAGGGCCGACCACGCCGCGGGCCCGAGCGCGGCGATGCCGTTCGCCGCGGGCTCCTCGAGCGCGTGCAGGAAGTCGTCCTCCGCGCCGTGGCGGTGCTCGAAGATCCCCGCCTCCGCGAGGAGCCCGAGATCGACGATCTTGTCGCCGATGCGCACGCCGGGGCACGCGAGGTCCTCCTCGGGGTGGATGAACGAGCAGAACGGCAGGCTCTGGATCGGGAACTCGGTCGCCGGGTCGTTGGCGGACTCGACCCAAGAGCGCATGCCGGGGTCGTGCGTTTCATTCGTGCTGGGCGTGCTGACCATGGGCCGAGGATAGCAAGAAGCGAACGAGCGAACGAGCGAACAAGCGAGCGAGGGCGGATTCCGGGCGGATGTGGCGTGTACGCTCGGGCGTGATCGAGATCGTCATCGCCACCGGCAACCCGCACAAGCTCGAGGAGATCGCGGCGATCTTCGCAGGCGAGGGGCTCGCCGGCGTACAGCTGCGCAGCCTCGCCGAGTTGGGAAAGGCATTCACAGAGCCGTGTGAGACGGGCTCGACGTTCGAGGCGAACGCGTCGATCAAGGCCCTGTCGTACGCGCAGCAGACGGGCATGCTCTGCCTCGCCGACGACTCCGGACTCGAGGTTGACGCACTCGGCGGCAAACCCGGCGTGATCAGCTCGCACTACGCGACGGACGGCGCGGAAACCGGTGCGTCCCGCGCCCAGCGCGACGCGGCGAACAACGCGCGACTCCTCCGCGAACTCGTCGGTGTGGCCCCCGACAAGCGCAGTGCGCGATTTGTGTGCGTCATGGCGCTGGCGCGCGGCGGCTCCCTGCTGCACACAAGCCGCGGCGCCTTCGACGGCCGCATCGGCGTTCCGCCCGCCGTCCCCCGCGGCGGCAACGGCTTCGGCTACGACCCGCTCTTCCTCGTTGCGCCGGGCTTCGCCCGCACCGGCGCGGAGTTACCGCCCGAGGAGAAGAACGCGAAGAGCCACCGTGCGCACGCCGCGAGGCAGATGGCGGCGTGGCTGCGGGAGAACGCGATGCAGTTCAAGCAAGCTTGATCACACCCGCCGCGGCGTCGAACTCGGGTACCACCGGGTACGCGTCCACCCGCGAGCATTCGGTCACGTCGCGGCCGAGCCCGATGTTCACCATGTTCCGCCCGCCGCGGCTGGACTTCATCGCTTCGTCCAGATCGTCAAAGGAACGCGACGCGTTTTGCCAGGCGTGCAGGCACAGGAGAGCCCCGTCGTCGGACGTCGGCGTGCGTCCGCGCGCGAGGAGGAGCTCGACGAACGCACCGGCCGCGAGGCAATCGTCAAGGCTCACGTCGTTCCGTGTGCCGCAGCACAGCACGTGCGCTGGCCTGGCGTCGTCCGCGACCGCGTCAACCACCGCGGCGAGATTCGAGAGCGTGCCGACGAGCACGCGGTCCGCCTGGGCCGCGTGGAGGAGTCCCGCCGTGCCATTGCTTGTGGTGAAGACGATCATCGTGCCCTCGACGCGTTCGCGCGTATAGGAGAAGGGCGAGTTGTCGAGGTCGAAGCCTTCGATGCGGACGCCGGCACGCTCGCCGCCGAGCACGATGCGTGGCCGCTCGCCCCGGCCCGCGGCTTCCAGCCGGAGTTCAACAGCTTTCCGACGGGCGTCCTCCGCCGTCAGCGCCGGCACCACCCCGGCCGCTCCGTTCGAGAGCGCCGCGCAGATCGTCGTGCTCGCGCGCACCGCATCGATGACGATCGCCACGCCGCCGCGGAAGGTCTCGGGCCTCACGAAGTTCATGTGGAGGTGGACGTGGATCGGCCGATCGCGCGGGGCGGTCTCGGTCGCTGGCGGCGGCGGCAGGTCGGGAGCGGGCATGGGCCGGAGCGTAGAAGCACGGAAACGGCCCGCGCCGCCCCTGGTACAAGTCACACCCGCGGCGTGGATGTGCGGGACGGAGACAACGCCGTGAATAAGTCCGTATCTCGCCGTGAGGCTCTGCGGAGCGCAGGCGCCGGTCTCGCCACCGTCGGTTTCGCCGTCCCGTTGCTGGCGGGGCAGACGCAATCCACTTCTCCTGCCGCCCCGGCTTCGCTCTGGCCGGACTTTCCTCGCCAAGACCCCGCCCTCGCCAAGGAACTCGTCGGCGTCTGCCACAGAGACATCGCCCGCGCGGCTGCTCTTGTCGAGGCGGAGCCTGCCCTGGTGAACGCCGCCTGGGATTGGGGCTTCGGCGACTGGGAGACTCCCCTCGGGGCCGCGTCGCACACGGGGCGGCGCGAGATCGCCGAGATGTTGCTCGCGAAGGGCGCGCGGCCGGACATCTTCTCGATGGCGATGCTCGGCCGTCTCGACGCCGTGCGCGCCGCGGTCGAGTCCATGCCTGGAATCCAGCGCTGCCTGGGCCCGCACGGCATCACGCTCGCGGCGCACGCGCGCGCGGGCGGCGACGAGGCGAAGGCGACGCTCGATTATCTCCTGTCGCTCGGCGACGCGGATATTCCGCCCGCGAGTGTCGCGATCGACGCGGAGCAGCTCCCGAAGTACGCGGGCGTCTTCGCGTTCGGCCCCGGCTCGGATGAGAGGCTCGAGGTCCTCGTCAAGCGGCAACACCTCGAGATCGGCCGCGCGGGACGTTCGTCGCAGCGGACGTACTTCACCGGGAACGACACGTTCTTTCCGTCGGGCGTTCCGACGAAATCGCTCGCGTTCAAGGTGGAGGGCGACAGGGCGGTATCGCTCACGATCCGCACCGGCGGTCGAGTCATCGAATGCGCACGGGCGCAATGAAAAGCCCCGGGCGTTCACCCGGGGCTTCTTGTCGCACTTAATCCCAGGCCCTTGGCCCTTCTTATTCCTTCACTTTAAACTCGGCGTCCACGACGTCGTCCTTCTTGTTGCCCTCGGCCTTGGGTTCGGCCGTGGCGCCGGCGTCGCCGCCGGCCGCCTTGGCCTGGTCGTACATCACCTTGCCGATCTCCATCGTCGCGGCGTCGAGCTCCTTCATCGCCGCCTCGAGGGCGGCTCGGTCGTCGCCCTTGATCTTGCCCTCGACGTTCGAGAGGGCGCTCTCGATCTTCGCGCGGACCTCGGGCGACACCTTGCCGCCGTGCTCCTCGAGCGTCTTGCGGGTCTGGATCACCGTCGCGTCGGCGCGGTTCTTGAGGTCGACCATCTCGCGGCGCGCCTTGTCCTCCGCGGCGTGCGCCTCGGCGTCTCGCTTCATGCGGTCGATCTCGTCCTTCGAGAGGCCGCCGCTGTTGGTGATCTTGATGTCGGCCTTCTTACCGCTCGCGCGGTCGGTGGCGGTCACCGTCAGGATGCCGTTGGCGTCGAGCGCGAACTCGACGTCGATCTGCGGCACGCCGCGCGGCGCGGGAGGGATGCCGTCGAGGTCGAAACGCCCGAGCAGGCGGTTGTCCTTGGCGAACTCGCGCTCGCCCTGCAGGACGTTGATCGTCACGCTCGTCTGGTTGTCCGCCGCGGTGCTGAACGTCTCCTTGCGGCTGGTCGGGATGGTCGTGTTGCGCTCGATGAGGCGGGTCATGACGCCGCCCAGCGTCTCGACGCCCAGCGACAGGGGCGTGACGTCGAGCAGGAGGATGTCCTTGACGTCGCCCATCAGGACGCCGCCCTGGATGGCGGCGCCGATGGCGACGACCTCGTCGGGGTTGACGCTCTTGTTGGGCTCCTTGCCGAAGATCTCCTTGGCGATCTGCTGCGCACGCGGCATGCGCGTGCTGCCGCCGACGAGCACGACCTCGTCGATGCGGTCGGGCGTCAGCTTCGCGTCGCGCAGCGCGTTCTGGCAGGGCTCGCGCAGGCGCTCGAAGAGGTCGTTGCAGAGCGCTTCGAACTTGGCGCGGGTGATGCTCACCTGCAGGTGCTTGGGGCCGTTCTGGTCCGCCGTGATGAAGGGCAGGTTGACGCTCGTCTCCTGCGCGGTGGAGAGCTCGATCTTCGCCTTCTCCGCGGCCTCCTTGAGGCGCTGCAGGGCCATCGCGTCCTTGCGGATGTCGATGCCCTCCTTCTTGCGGAACTCCTCGGCGATGAAGTCGATCAGCTTCTGGTCCCAGTCGTCGCCGCCCAGGTGCGTATCGCCGTTGGTGCTCAGCACCTCGAACACGCCGTCGCCGATGTCGAGGATCGACACGTCGAACGTGCCGCCGCCCAGGTCGAAGACCGCGATCTTCTGGTTCTTCTTCTTGTCCAGGCCGTACGCGAGCGCCGCCGCCGTCGGCTCGTTGATGATGCGCTCGACCTTGAGGCCGGCGATTTCGCCGGCGTCCTTTGTCGCCTGGCGCTGCGCGTCGTTGAAGTAGGCCGGGACGGTGATGACGGCGCGGTCGACCTTCTGGCCGAGATAGTCCTCGGCGGTCTTCTTGAGGTCCTGCAGGATGAACGCGGAGATCTGCTGGGGCGTGAACTCGCCCTGATTCACCTTCACGCGCACAAACTCGTCGGGCCCGCCCACGAGCGTGTACGGGACCTTCGCCTCCTCGTTGCCCGCCTTGCCGTAGCCTCCCTCGGAGGTCGATGAGACCTCGCTGCGGCGCCGGCCCATGAAGCGCTTCACCGAGAAGACCGTGTTCTTGGGGTTCGTCACCTGCTGGTGCTTGGCCGGCTGGCCGACGAGCCGCTCGCCCTTGTCGGTAAAGCCGACCACGCTGGGCGTGATCCGGTTGCCGCTGCTGTTGATGAGCACCTTGGGCTGGCCGCCCTCCATGATGGCGACACAGGAATTGGTCGTGCCCAGATCGATGCCGATGATTTTGGACATGGGGGTTCCTTCCGAATGAAAACCGGACGGAGCACTGGTGCAATGGTCGTGCCACCGCACCATCGGCGGGACGGTTGGAGAACGATGAACCCCGGCAGCGACTTCGCGCGAGAAACGGGCAGCGCCCCGCGGGGGGCTGCCATTCCGGCAGACGTCGCCGGGAACGAAGAAGGGAGACGCCGTGAGCGTCCCCCTTCGCTTTTCCGCCGCGGCGTTCCCGCCCGGTTACTTTGTCATGTCGATCTCGGTCTTCGGCTCCGCCTGGGGGAGGGCTGATTCCGGCGCCGAGCGGAGCGGATCGACCCGCACCGGCGTGATCAGATTGAGTTGCAGCGAGCGGTCGATGCTGGACTCGCCGATCACCCCCACCACGCTGCCGAGGTAACGGTCGAGGTCCGTCTCTGCCGACTTGCGGATGTACCCGAGCGTGCGCGGAGAGCTGCCCCCGACCGACACCACGCGGTACATCAGCGGCAGCCGTTCGCCGTCGTAGACCGTGCTGGGCTGCAGCACGCCGACGAGCGTGTAGACGCGCGACGACGCCCACTGGTCGAGCTGCTTCTGGAGTTCCCGCTGGCCGGCGTCGAGCGCGGCGCGGTCGGCCTGCTGCCGGCGCAGGGTCTCGCGGTATTCACGACGGACCTTGAGCGCCTCGAGGCGCTGGGTAAGCCCCGCCTTGCGGCGCGGGCTCGCTGTCGCCTCGATCGCGCGCTCATACTCACCGATCAGCTCGTCGACCTCGGATGAAAGGATCGGCTCCTCCCACACCTTGCGGAAGATCGGCTCCAAGCTCTCGCCGGCGTTGTCACGGTGCACGGTCGTGACGGCGGGCGTCGCCGCGCCGTCCGTCGACGCCGCGCCGTTCTGCGTCTGCTGCGCAGCCGAGAACGGCACCGTCTTCGCGGCGGGGGCGGGTGTGCCCGCGGCCGCCTGCGTCTCCGGGATCGCCACGCTCTTGACGTCCGTCAGCGCCGGGACCGCCTGGCCCTTGGCCTTCGCCGCGTCCACCTCGGCCTGCGTCGCCGTGCGCACGCGCGACGCGCCGACAAAGCCGCGGGCTTCGGAAGGCGCCTGCACCTTGTACGCGACGACGATCTCACCCTCCTTCACCGGCTCGATCAGCGCGAGCGCGGTGCCGGACGGCAACGCCGTCGGCAGCAGCAGCTGCCACGAGCCGGAGTAGCCGTGCACCTGGCTCGCGGCACGGAGCTGGCTTTCCTTCGTGAGCGTCACCGTCTGGCCGTTGAGGCTCGCCTCGTCGGCCCGGACGAACGCCGCGGCGCCGGCCGGGTAGGACACGCGCACCCATCCCTCGGTCTCGGCGTCGGCGATGACGATCGTTCCGGTACCCAGGCTGCCCACCGAGTAGTGGCTCGTGGTCGGGCCGCAGCGGATGCTCGTGTTGTCCTGTGTGACCACGCCGTAATACGGCGTGACGGGCCGAACCTGCGCGAAGCCACCGGCCGCCGCGACCATCACTACGCCAAGCGACACCCCGAGCGCCCGTTCGAAACCAGTCATGTCCCTGCCTCCCGCCTTGGAGAAACCAATGCCTTCCGTGAAGCCCGGGCGCGACTTTCTTTCACCGGCCGATCCTCGGCCGCCCGCGCCCCTGCAGAACCTGCGCTACGCTGGAAGAATAGTCGATCCGATCGGGCTGTGCGCTGGAGAATGTTTCCGGCCCCGAGTGGATTGCATGTCGGCTGCGATGCCCCACCGGCTTTGACCGGCGTGGACGCGCCCGCTACGTTCCCATCCCAATGACCCGCGCCCAGCGGTCCTCCTTCATCTTGCGCCCGCGACACCGCTCGGCGGGGGCACTCCTGGCGGCCGCGGCTGTCCTTTCGGCCGGCTGCGCGGTCGAGAACCCGCTCCGGAGCGACGGCGAGCGGATCCTCCGGCACTCGGTGCTGGAAGGCGTCGAGCGCGAGCTCAGCGACGCCCGCTCTCAGCCCCTGCCGGTGATCACCGACCGCCCGGACAGCGTCGGCGGGCTCAACATCCGGCCTGACATCGCGCGGGAGCTCGACGCGATGGCGGGGCCCGCGTCGTACCCGGGCTCGGGCCCGCTCGGCGTCGATCTGACGGGCCGTCCGGTGCGCACCGTGAGCCTGTCGCTCGAGCGCTGCGTCCGCGCCACGGCGGCGAACAACATCGCGGTCCAGTTCGCGCGCATCGGCCCGGCGATCAACGAGGCCCAGATCATCGCCGCGGAAGCGGCGTTCGACTGGACGTTCTTCACGAACCTCAACTGGACGATCAGCGACGCGCCGCGTGTCTCGACCACGAGCATCCAGACGGACGAGTCGCAGTCGCTCCAGAACCAGCTCGGGCTGCGCCGGCAGCTCGTCGGCGGCGGCCGGTTCTCGGTGCAGGCCGATTCCGCGTACCAGTACGTCACCCGTCCCGGCGCGGGCGTCGAACCCAACCCGGCGATGACGGGGCAGGTGACGGCGCAGTGGGACCAGCCGCTGCTCCGCAACTTCGGCAGCGAGGTCTCCCGCGCCGAGATCCGCCTCGCGACCAACGCGCAGCGCACGGCGATCCAGACGCTCCGGCGCGACCTCATCCGCGTCCTCTCGGACACGGAGCGCACCTACTGGCAGCTGGTCCGCGCACACCAGGACCTGCAGATCCTGCAGCGCCTGCTGGAGCGCGGGGTCCGCGTGCGCGACCAGCTCATCGAGCGCCAGGTCCTCGACGCCAACAACGCGCAGATCGCCGACGCCAGGGCCCGCGTCGAGCGCCGCGCCGCCGACGTGCTCCGCGCACAGACGCAGATCCGCGTGCTGAGCAACCAGCTCAAGCAGCTGATGAACGACCCGGGGCTGCCCGCGGGGAGCGAGATCGTCGTGCTCCCCAGCGACACGACCGTGGACGCCCCCATCAAGTTCAGCCTGCTGGAGAGCGTCTCCACCGGGGTCCAGAACCGGCCCGAGGTCCAGAACGCGGTCATCGACATCGACGACGCGTCGATCCGCCAGACCGTCGCCGACAACCTGCGCCTGCCCGACCTCTCGATGCGCCTGCAGGCCCGATTCACTGGCATCGAGAACGACCTGCTCGAGGCGTACGTGGACGCGGCGAACGGCACGTTCATCGATTACCTCGCGGGCCTCAACTTCGAGCTCCCCATCGGCAACCGGCGCGCGGAGGCCGACTTCCGCCGGCGCCGCCTCGAACGCCTGCAGTCCGTGCTCGCGTACCGCAACACGGTGCAGCAGGTCGTGGGCGAGGTGAAGGGCGCGCTCGAGCGCGTGCAGCTCAACTACGCGCTGATCGGGCAGACCGCGTCGAGCCGCTACGCGGCGGCGGACAGCCTGCGCGTGCTCGAGGTGCAGAAGGAGCAGGGCGAGGGCTTCACCGTCGAGCGCCTGGCGATCGAGCTCGACCGCCAGGAGTCGCTCGCCGCCGCCGAGCGGGGCGAGGCCGAGGCGCTCGCCGAGTACAGCGTCGCGCTCACCGACCTCTTCGCCGCGATGGGCACGACGATGGAGCGCGCGAACGTCGAGTTCGTGGTGCCGAGCAACGCCCCCGAGGGCGACTGAGCCCGGCGCACGCCGATCACTCCCTCTTTTCGTTCGTCCGTCGCTCCGCCTGTCTCTGCACGAACGCCTCATATTGCTCGGGCGTGTCGATGCCGCCCGCCGCGCTCTGTCGCACCGCGACGCCGATCGCGAAGCCGTGCTCGAGGACGCGCAGCTGCTCCAGCGATTCCGCCCGCTCCAACGGGGTGGGCGCGAGCCGGACGTACTCGCGAAGGAACCCCGCGCGGTAGGCGTAGAGGCCGACGTGCCGCAGCGGCTCCGCGCCGGGAACGCCCGGCACGCGCGCGAACGGCAGCACGCTCCGCGAGAAGTACAGCGCGGTCCCGTCACGCCGCAGGACGACCTTCACGACCGCGGGGTCGGACGGGTCTTCCCCGGGGTTGAAAGGCGATGCGACCGTCGCCGCGCGGACGCCGCCCGCGAGCAACCGCTCCGCGGCGGCGTCGATCAGGCCCGGATCGATCTCCGGCTCGTCGCCCTGGATGTTGACCACGGCGTCGTCGTCGCGGAGGCCGAGCGCCCGCGCCGCTTCCTCGATACGGCTCGTGCCGTTGGGATGGTCGGGGCGCGTCATCAGCGCCTCGGCGCCGAAGCCACGTGCCGCGGCGAGGACGCGCTCGTCGTCGGCGGCGATGACGAGGCGCGAGAGCGAGGCCGCCCGGGCCGCGTTCTCCCAGACGTGCCGGACGAGCGGCCTGCCTGTGCGGTCGAGGAGCACCTTGCCGGGCAGGCGCGTCGAGCCGAGCCGCGCGGGGATGACGCCGACAACGGCCACGCGGTCAGCCCGGGCCGCCGGCCGCGAGGAGCGACTTGATCTCGTCGCGGCGGGCGCGGATCTCGCGGTAGTTGAACTGCTTCATGGCGATGCTGCTCGCGAGCCGGTCCGCCTCGCGCAGCGCCTCGGTGTTCTTCGTGTGCTTGGCGTGCTCCAGCAGGGAGAGCATCAGGTTGTACTGGAGGTCGAGCTGGAAGTCCGGCGCCATGTCCCCCGTGAGGGCCGCCTTGAAGGTCTGGATCGCCTCGTCGTAGTACCCGATGCGGTGGAAGGCCTGGCCGAGCAGCGCCTGGCTGTTCACCCGCAGCTTCGCGTCCTGCTGGCTGTGCTGGAAGAGCGCGATCGCCTCGTCGTTGTTGCCGAGCTGGAAGAACCGCCTCCCGAGCTCGAACTTCTTGCCCAGATCGGTCGGGTACGCCGCGACGCGCTCCTTGAACTCCTCGAGCTCGAGCCGCAGGTGGTCCTCCTGCTGCTGGCGGAGCATGTTCTGGATCATCTCCGAGCCCGGCGACTTCTCCAGCATTTGCTGCAGCTCTCGCACCTTGCGGGCGCTCTGGCGGATGCGCACGTCCCCCGCCATCTCGCGGAAACGGAACGCGCCGCTGGTCTGGAAGGCCGACATCAGGATGTCGTGCGCCCGGTGTTCGTCGGGCCCGCGCCCGCGCTCGAGGAGACGCCGCGCGAGCTGCTCCATCGACGGCAGGTCGCCGGGGCGCGAGCGCACCTGCTCCTCCGCCACGGCGATCAGCCGGTCCATCGCGTCCTCGGTCTTGACGATCTTGTCGGAGTCCTCGAGCTGGCGCTGCTTCTCGACGTCGCGGACGTTCTGCCGGAACCCGCCCTCCTGGCCCGCCTTGTCGTAGCCGCCCCGGTTCATCGTCGCGGACGCGGCGAGGTTGCGGACGTACGCCGCGAGCTCGCCGTCGGAAGGGTCGAGCTTGAGCGCCGCCTCCGCGGCGTTCACCGCGCGCTCGGGCAGCTCGAGTTTCGCGTAGAGATCGGCGATCTTGAGGAGAAGGTCCTTGCGGACTTTCTTCTCCTTCATGGTGAAACCGAAGGCTCGCTCGCCGATCCAGACGGCGGGGTCTTTGAGCTTCAGGTCCGTCGCGGCCTTGAACGCGTCGACCGCGCGCGCGGCCTCGGTCGGCCGCAGCCCCCACTCCAGCAGGCTCCGGAGGTACTTGTCAACGTCCGTCTTGCCCGAGACGCTCGCCATCAGGTCCTTGCCCGGGCCCTTCTTCCCCTCCGCGAGGAATTGCGCGGTGCAACCGAAGAAAGACTGCAGGCCGTCCATCGACGAAGCGTCGTGGCGCAGCCCGTCGAGCCAGAGCTTCATCGCGTACTCGTACTGGGCGGTTTCCTGGACGGTCCGGGCGTGATCGAAGAACTTCCGGGCTTTCTCCGGGCTGGAACCGCCGGCGTCCGCCTTCGCGCTCAGCGCGGCGGCGCCCGGCTCCTCGTCCTTCTTCTTGCCGAAGAAAATCGCCAATCGCTTGCTCCTGAAGGAAGGCTTGCGCACCCCCACGGTTCGCCGGCCGCCCGACCGCGCGTGCTCCGGCGGATACTCCGGCCGGTTGTGCCCCGGATGGCAAAGGATACGCGAAGGAGACCTGTCGTGGAAGCCCCGCGACGGCCGCGCGGGACCAAGAATCACCGGATGCCGGGCACGACGGATGAACTCTCCCTGCGGATCTACCCCGACCCTGTGCTGCGCCGCAAGGCCGCCCCGGTGAAGGAGATCGGGCCCGAGACGCTCAAACTGGCAGAGCGGATGCTCGAAATCATGCGGGACGACCGCGGCATCGGGCTGGCGGCGCCGCAGGCGGGCCTCTCGATCCGGATGTTCGTCGTTGACGTGCCGCCGGAGGAGGATGGCGCGGAGCCCGCGACCGGCACGGTCTCGACCACGAACGGCCCGATGGTCTTCATCAACCCGCGCCTCGAGTTCGAGGGCCCGCCGGAGAAGAGCGAGGAGGGGTGCCTCTCTCTGCCGGATATCCGGGGCGAGGTGCTGCGTCCGCCCGTCGTGGCGGTCCGGGCGCTCGACGAGCGCGGCAAGGAGTTCACGCTCAGGGCGTCGGGTCTCCTCGCGCGGTGCATCCAGCACGAGACGGACCACCTCGACGGCGTGCTCATCATCGACAAGATGACGATGCCGTCGCGCGTCAAGAACCGCCTCAAGATCAAGCGGCTGGAGTCGCGCGTCGAGCGCTAGCCCACCGATGGCGCAGGCCCGCCCCATCGTCTTCTTCGGCTCCGGCGCGTTCGGGCTCCCCACGCTGCGAGCGCTGGCCCTCGCTCACCGCGTCGTCGGCGTTGTGACCCAGCCGGACAAGCCGGCGGGCCGGGGCGGCGCGATCACGCCGACGCCGATCGGCGCTTGGGCGCAGGAGTATCTGAGCGGCGCCCCGGTTCTGAAGCCGCCCAAGTGCTCTGCGCCGGACGTCGTCGCGCAGATCCGCTCCCTCGGGGCGGACGGGGGCGGCCCGCCCGCGTTCGTCGTCATCGCCTTCGGGCAGAAGCTCCCGCGGTCGCTTCTGCACGGCCGCTTCGCGATCAACCTCCACGCGTCGCTCCTCCCCCGCTGGCGCGGTGCGGCCCCGATCAACGCCGCGATCGTCGCGGGCGATCGCGAGACCGGCAACAGCGTCATCACGCTCGCCGAGAAGATGGACGCAGGGCTCGTGCTCGGGCAGACACGGCGTCCCATCCCGCCCGATATGACGGCGGGCGAATTGCACGACCTGCTCGCATCGGACGGGCCCGAACTCGTGCTGCGCACCATCGCGCAAGAACGCGACGGCACGCTCGAACCGGCGACGCAAGATGAGGAGCTTGTCACCCTCGCGCCCAAGCTGAGCAAGGGCGACGGCCAGGTTGATTGGGGCGCCGACGCGGACGCGTGCCGTGCGCGGATCAACGGCCTCTCGCCCTGGCCGGGCGTCGCGGCCGACATCGGCGGCGAGCGTGTAAAGCTCCTGCGCGCCGGGCCGAGCGGTGCGCGGAGCGACGCGCCGCCCGGCACGCTCGTCGATGCGCCCCGGGGACTGGTGGCGTGCGGGCGGGGCGTGATCGAGATCGTCGACGTCCAACCGGCGGGCAAGCGCGCGATGCGATTCGCCGAGTTCGCGCGCGGACGCGCGCTCGCGCCTCATACCGTGCTGCTCGGAGGAACGGCATGAGGCTGATCGAGACGTTGTGGGGCATGATCGGCCCGGGCCAGGCGCAGGCGGCGCCGGCGCGGGCGGGCGGAAAGAAAGAGAAAACGCCCGGCCGCGCGCGCCGGGGCGGCGCCCGCCGCAAGGCCCCGACCGCGAAGCGCCCCGGCGCGAAGGCCGACCTGTACGAGCGCATGACGATGGCGATGCTCGCGCGGCACCAGGTGCGCGTGCGGCGCTGGCGCACCAGCATGTCGGGCGTCGCGTGGTACGTGACGTACAAGGACGGGCGCGTGCAGCGCCTCATCGAGGCGCCGCGCCCCAAGGGCCCCATGTCCGCGGCGGTCTTCCTCCACGAGGTCGGCCACCACGCGATCGGCTTCGACGTCTACAAGCCCCGCTGCCTCGAGGAGTACCACGCGTGGAAGTACGCGCTGGCGCAGATGGAGGAATGGGGCGTCGAGATCACCGACCGCGTGCAGACCCGCGTGCGGCGCAGCCTGCGCTACGCGGTGCGCAAGGCGCAGCGCCGCGGCATCAAGCGACTGCCCGAGGAGCTGCACGAGTACGCGTGAACGAGAAAGGGACGGCGATCGCTCGCCGTCCCTTCGCGTTCTCCGGATGATCGCTTACTTCTTCTCGACCAGGAGCGCTGCCTGCGCCGCCGCGAGGCGCGCGATCGGCACACGGAACGGCGAGCAGGAGACGTAGTCCAGCCCCGCCCGCTGGCAGAAGTGGACGCTCTTGGGGTCGCCGCCGTGCTCGCCGCAGATGCCGACCTTGAGGTCGTTGCGGACGGAGCGGCCCTTCTTGACGCCCATCTCGATGAGCAGGCCCACGCCGCCCGTGTCGAGCGTCTGGAAGGGGTCGGCCGGCAGGATCTCGCGTGACAGGTAGTCGGGCAGGAAGGTGCCGACGTCGTCGCGCGAGTACCCGAACGTCATCTGCGTGAGGTCGTTGGTGCCGAAGGAGAAGAACTCGGCGTGCTGGGCGATCTCGTCGGCCGTGACCGCGGCGCGGGGCACCTCGATCATCGTGCCGATCTTGATGTCCAGGCGCGGCTTGTAGTCCTCCTCTTCCTTCACCCGGTTGATCGTCGCCTCGACCATTTCGCGCAGGTAGTTGAGTTCCTTCTTGGTGCCCACCAGCGGGATCATGATCTCGGGGAGGGCCTTGATGTTGGAGCGCAGGCAGTCGATCGCCGCCTCGACGATCGCCCGCACCTGCATGTCGAGGATCTCGGGGTACGTGACGCACAGGCGGCAGCCCCGGTGGCCGAGCATCGGGTTGGCCTCGTGCAGCTGGCTGACGCGCTGACGCACCTTCTCGACCGAAACGTTGAGCTCCGCCGCCATCTCCTTCTGGCTCTTCTCGTCGTGCGGCAGGAACTCGTGCAGCGGCGGGTCGATGAGGCGGATCGTGACGGGCAGACCCTTCATCGCCTTGAAGATGCCGATGAAGTCGTCGCGCTGGAAGGGCAGGAGCTTGTTGAGCGCCTTGACGCGGGCCTCCTGCGTCTCCGCGAGGATCATCTGGCGCATCACCCTGATGCGGTCGCCCTCGAAGAACATGTGCTCCGTGCGGCAGAGGCCGATGCCCTCCGCGCCGAAGTCCCGGGCGCGCTGCGCGTCCTCGGGCGTGTCGGCGTTCGTGCGCACGCCCATCGTGCGGTACTTGTCCGACCACTTCATGATGGTCGCGAAGTCGCCCGAGAGCTTGGGCTCGACGGTCGAGACCGGGCCGAGCATCACCTCGCCCGTGCTGCCGTCGATCGACACGACGTCGTCGCGCCCGAGCTTCTTGCCGCGGATCACCAGCGTGCCGGCCTTCGCGTCGATCTGCATCTCGCCCGCGCCGACGACGCAGCACTTGCCCCAGCCGCACGCGACGACCGCCGCGTGGCTCGTGCGGCCGCCGGTGCTCGTCAGGATGCCCGCCGCGGAGTGCATGCCCTCGACGTCCTCGGGGCTCGTCTCCTTGCGGCAGAGGATCACCTTCTCGCCGGCGTGGGCGCGCTTCACGGCCTCCTCCGCGGTAAAGGCGAGCTTGCCGACGGCGGCCCCCGGGCTGGCGGGGATGCCCCGCGTCAGCACCTCGACGTTCTTCTTCTTGGAAGCGTCGAAGCTGGGGAGCAGGAGCTGCGTGAGGTCCTGCGCGGGGATGCGGAGCAGGGCCGTCTTCTCGTCGATCAGGCGCTCGCGCACCATGTCGCAGGCGATCCGGACCGCGGCGGTGCCCGTGCGCTTGCCCGTGCGCGTCTGGAGCATGAAGAGCTTGCCGCGCTCGATCGTGAACTCGATGTCCTGCATCTCCTTGTAGTGCTTCTCGAGCTTGTTCTTGATGTCGATCAGCTGCTTGTAGACGTCCTTGTTCCACTTGGGCATCTGGTCGACGGGGAGCGGCGTGCGGATGCCCGCGACGACGTCCTCGCCCTGCGCGTTGACCAGGTACTCGCCGTAGAAGGCGTTCTCGCCCGTCGCCGGGTTGCGCGTGAAGGCCACGCCCGTCCCGGAGTCCTCGCCCATGTTGCCGTACGCCATCGCCTGGATGTTCACGGCGGTGCCGTTGAGCCCCATGATCCCTTGGATGCGCCGGTAGCTGATCGCTCGCTCGCCGTTCCAGCTCTTGAAAACCGCCTCGATCGCGAGCTCGAGCTGCTTGAACGGGTTCTGCGGGAAGACCTCGCCAACGTGGCGCTGGTACACCGCCTTGTACGCCTCGCACAGCTCGATCATGCCCGTCTCGGGCACGTCCGTGTCGCTGTGGGCGTGGTGCTTGCTCTTGATCTTGTTGAACGCCTCCTCGAAGAGGTGGTGGTCGACGCCCATCACAACGTCGCCGAACATGTTGATGAGGCGGCGGTACGCGTCGTACGCGAAGCGCGCGTTCTTCGTGCTGTTGGCCAGACCGACCACCGAGAGGTCGGTCAGCCCCAGGTTCAGGATCGTGTCCATCATCCCCGGCATGCTCACCGCGGCGCCCGAGCGCACGCTGACGAGCAGCGGGTTGTAGTTGTCGCCGAACTTCTTGTTCGACTCCTTCTCGAGGAAGGAGATGTTCTTGTGCACCTCGTTCATCAGGCCGTGCGGCAGGCGCTGGCCGTTGCGGTAGTACGCGGCGCACGTGTCGGTCGTGATCGTGAACCCGGGCGGGACGGGCAGGCCGATCGAGACCATGTCCGCGAGGTTGGCGCCCTTGCCCCCCAGCAGCGTCTTCATGTCCGCCGCGCCTTCGCACTTGGTCTTCCCGAAGTAGTAGACCATCTTGCCGGGCGTCGCCCGCATTTTCGGGCCGCCGGGCATGACGTCAACCTTGCGGGCGACCTTCTTGAGGGACTTCTCGCTCTTGCCGGGCTCGTGCAGGACCGCGGCCGGGGTGGACTTTTCCATCGACTTGGTGGGCTTGGCCATCGGGGATCCTTCGTGTTCCTTCACACCGCGACGACCCATACCGTGGGCCGCGCCGCGGTTCGACGCTCCGCCGGCGGCGAAAACGCCGGAAAAAAGGCAGCAAGTTTAGGAGCGGCGGTCGGAGTTTGCTCGCGCCGCGCGTCGTTCGCGCAGCGAAAAACGACCGGGCGTTGCGATTTCGCGGTCTCCGCTACACGGCGGGGCGACTTCGAGACGGATCGCCTAACCACAACCGTCCCATGCACTTAGAACGAGCGGCTCCCCTCGAACTCCGGCTCGACCCGCTCGCCGCGATGCGCCGCTGGCCGGCGAGCGAACCGATGTCGGTGCTTTGGTCCGGCGGCGAGAGTCCCTCGTCCCGTTGGATCGTTCTTGCGCGGCCGGGCGTTTGCCGCGTGCTGCCCGCCACGGCGACCAAGAGCGAAGCAGAATCATTTCTCCGCGGCGTGGGTTTCGACCGCGCAATCAGACAACACGCTTCGAACGCGGACAAGGGCACGCCGCCGTTCCGAGGCGGTTGGATCGGTTGGCTCTCATACGAACTGGGGGGCGTGCTCGAGCCTCGCGCACGCGTCGAGCACGCGCCGCGCCGCCTGGCGGGAGCCGTCGGGAAACCCCCGCCATCGGATTGGCCGCTCACGGTCTTCCAGCGCTGCGACGATGCGCTGATCTTCGACCGATCGCGCGGGCGCTGGTGGAGCATCGGCACGCCGCCCGCCCTGCTCGCGTCCGCCGAGCGGACACGGCCCGCGGACGCGGTCGTCGAGCCGGGCGCCGGTGCACGGGACCGGTACGCGCGCGCCGTCCGCGTCGCGCGCGAGTACATCCACGCGGGGGACGCCTACCAGGTGAACCTCTCGCACGCGCTCCGAGGCGGAACGGCGATCCCGCCTCGCGAGTTCGCCGCGTTGCTCTTCGAGAGCTCCGGGCCCTGGTTCGGCGGATTCATCGAACACACGCAAGGCGGCCGGGCGTTCGCCGTCGCGAGCGCGAGCCCGGAAGTGTTCCTCTCGTTCGATCCGATCGACGGCCTGCTCCGCTCGCGCCCGATGAAAGGCACGCGGCCCGCCGGAAACGAGGCGGCGCACGATCTGCGGCGCTCCGAGAAAGACACGGCGGAACTGGCGATGATCGTGGACCTGGTGCGCAACGACCTGGGGCGCGTCTGCGACCTCGGGAGCGTGCGCGTCGAGGCCTTCCGCGTCATGGAACGCCACGGCGGCGGCCGGGGCCTGCTGCAAACCACCGCGACCGTCGCCGGCCGGCCACGCGACGGCGCGACATGGCTCGACGCGATCCACGCGTGCTTCCCGGGCGGGAGCGTGACCGGCGCTCCCAAGATCCGCGCGATGCAGATCATCGATGAACTCGAAGGCGAGCCGCGAGGCCCATATTGCGGCAGCATGGGCTACATCGGCGACTCCGGCCACGCGGCGTTCAACATCCTGATCCGCACCGCGGCGATCAGGTCCGCCGAGGACGGCTGGGACCTGACGTGGCGCGTCGGCGCCGGCATCGTCGCGGAGAGCGACCCCGAGCGCGAGTGGCAGGAAACGCTCGACAAGGCGCGTTCGCTGCGTGCTGCGCTCGCCGGGCGAGCGAACACGCCGCGCTAGATCTTGCGCAGCACCGCCCGCACCGGGCTCGCGTCGAACTCGACTAAACGCAGCGGCGCGGCGATCAATTCGTACGCGCCGGGCTCGACATGCGCGAGCACAAGCCCCTCGAGGATCGAGATGTCGTGCCGCAGAATCGCCTTGTGCGCGGGCAGGTCCTTGCTCTCCTGCGTGTCCACGCTGGGCGTATCGACGCCGATCGTCGTCACGCCGCGGGCGGCGAGCAGATCGATCAACTCGACCGACAAGCCCGCGAAGTCGCTGTTCCATTGGTGCGCATCGGGGAACGAGCCCGTTTTGACGAGCACCCGCGGCTCGCGCAGCGTGTCCAGCCCAACGACATCTTTCACGCCGACACGCCCGCCGCCCGGCAGGCGCTCGACCTTCGCCTCCAGCACGCGGCACGGCCCGATGTAATGCGCCAGCGGCCGCACGCCCACCCCGGTCCCGCCCCCGTCCCGCCGCGCGTAGTGGTTCGATCCGTCCGCGTGCGAGCCCAGGTGCACCGTCGCCCGTATCGTCGAGAGCGTCACCGTCGCGCCCTTCTCGACTTCGAGCAGGACCTCGCGCGTGAGCGGCGTATCGCCCGGCCACACGCCGATCGACGGCGTGAGCGGCGGAGAAATGTCGATCAAGCCGGCGTCGAGGCCCGCGATCGCGCCGCCAAGGCCTAACGCCGCGGCCCCGGCCTCCCGCACGCGGTCGCGCCACGCGGCGTCGTCGAGGGATACCGCCGAGTCCATCGGCACGCGCGCAACCACCGCATCGATCACCGCGTTCAGCGCGTCGCCGCGCTCCCGCGCCACCGTGTACGGCACGGTGGAGAAGCTCACCAGGTTGTACTGCGGCTGGCAGCGGTCGGGGAAGGCCGCGTGCAGCGTCTGCTCGACGCGCTTGCGGTACAGAAACTCGGGCCGTCCCACCTTGTCGCGCATCTCGACGAAGTTGTCGAGGGCCATGTCCGCGATCGCGTCGGCGTTGGGCTTTCGAGCTGCTTCGTACGCCCGCAGCGCCTCGCGCTGATCGCTGTGTTCTCGCAGGCAACGCGCCAGCTCGACGCAGTCCTCGAAGCCGCAGTTGATCCCCTGCCCGTAGAACGGCACGATCGCGTGGGCTGCGTCGCCCACCAGCACCGTGTCCCCGCCCCGGCTCCACGGTCGGCAGCGCACCGTCACCAAGCTGCCGATCGGGTTGCGCTTGTAATCCTCGACCAGCGTCGGCATCAGCGCCACGCCGTCCGCGTACCACTTTTCAAAGTGTGTGCGGATCTTCACCCCGTCGTCGCTCAGCGAGGCGAACGAATGCTCGCCCTCGTACGGCCAGAAGAGGGTGCACGTGAAGCTGCCGTCGCGGTTGGGGAGCGCGATCATCATCGCACCGCCGCGCGGCCAGATGTGCAGCGCGTGCGCCTCCATGGCCGGCGCGCCGTCCGCGCGAGGCGGGATGTGCAGCTCCTTGTACCCGTGCCCGAGCCAGGACTGGCTGTACTCGAACCTGTCGGTCCTCTGCATCGCGCCGCGCACGGCGGAGAACGCGCCGTCCGCCCCCACGATCAGATCGGCCCGCACGCGCCGTTCGTTGCCGGCCCCGTCGCGCACGGCCGCCTCGCTCCCGCGCTCGGAGAACAGCACGTCCGTGCACGTCGTGTCGAAGACCATCTCCACGCCCGGCTCGCTCGCCGCGGCGGTGATGAGGGTTAGATTCAGACCGCCCCGTGAGACCGAGTTGATCGCGTCGCGCGGATCCTTGCTATACGGCTGGAAGGTTGTGCGCCCGTCCACCGCGTGCATTATCCGGCCCGGCATCGGGATGATGTCCCGCTCGCGCACCATCCGCTCCAGACCCGCCGCGGCGAGCCCCGCGAGCCCGCGCGCCGAGAGCGCGAGGTTGATCGACCGCCCGCCGCTGTACCCTTTGGAGCGAGGATCGGCCCGGCGCTCGAAGAGCGTGACTTTCCAGCCGTCGTGGGCGAGGAGCACCGCCAGCAGCGAGCCGGCGAGGCCGTTCCCCATGATCGCCGCGTGGCGCGTCATGAGGCGGACACCTTGCGCAGCGCGCTCACGAAGCGGTACACGTCGTGGAACGAGTTGTAGAGCGGCACTGGCGCGGCGCGAATGACGTGCGGCTCGCGGAAGTCGGTCACGATCCCGCGGCGCAGCAACGCCGCGTGCGCCGCGCGCGCGTCCCCGGGCAGCACGAGCGACAACTGACACCCGCGCCGCGCCGCCTCGGCGGGCGTGAGCACCCGCACGCTCGGCGCCATCGAACGCAGCAACGTCTCCATGTATCCGGTGAGCGCCAGCGACTTCTCCCGCAGCCGGTCGATCCGGGCCTCGTCGAAGAGCGCGAGCGATGCCTTGAGGGGGGTCAGCGAGAAGATCGGCGGGTTCGAGAGCGCCCAGCGGTCCGCCCGCGCGACGGGCGAGAACTCCGGCCCCATCCGGAAGCGCGTCGCCGGGTCGTTCCCCCACCACCCCGCGAACTGCGGCACCGGCTCGGACAGATGCCGCTCGTGCACGAACGCGCCCGCGACCGCGCCCGGCCCGGCGTTCAGGTACTTGTACGAGCACCACGCCGCGAAGTCCGCCCCGATGTCGTGCAGGCGCATCGGCACGTTCCCCATCGCGTGCGCAAGGTCCCAGCCGACGATCGCTCCCGCGTCGTGCCCGGCCCGCGTCACGGCCTCCATGTCGAACCACTGCCCGGTGAGGTAGTTGACCGCGCCGAGCATCACGAGCGCGATGCTCGGCCCCTCGCGTTCGATCGCCGCGACGATGTCCTCGGTCCGCAGCGTCCCCTCCCCTTCGCGCGGCGCGAGGCGGACGATCGCGCGCGACGCGTCAAACCCCGCGTGCCGAGCGTGCCACGCAGCCTGGCTCGCCACCGCGTACGAATCGCTCGGGAAGGCCGTGTCCTCGATCACGATCTTGAAGCGCTCGCGGGTCGGGCGGTAGAACGACGCCATCAGCAGGTGCAGGTTCACCGTCAGCGAGTTCATCGCGACGACCTCGCGCTCCAGCGCGCCGCAGAGCCGCGCGAGCGGCGCCCGGAACTGCTCGTGGTACGGCAGCCACGGGTCGCGCCCGTGCAGATGCCCCTCGACCCCCAGCCGCGCCCAGTCCTCGAGTTCCTGCTGCACCAGCCGCGGCACGTCCCGCGGCATCGCGCCCAGCGAGTTGCCCGTCAGATACACCGTCTCGCCGCCCGTCGGCGCGGTTCCAGCCCCCACCGCCGCGGCGATCGCGCCCGCGTCGGGGATCGCGAGCTTCTCGCGGAAAGACCGCAATGGGTCGCGGGCATCGAGCGCGCGGGCGTAGGCCTCGGAGGTATCGGTCGTGGTCGCGGTCTGGGGCATCGGAAGAGTCTACGAAGTGAGCTGGACGGGCTCGCGGCGTATCACGCGGCGCCTCTAAGCTCTCCGGGTCGGTCATGTCCACAGGGGGTTTCATGCTCCGGTTCGTCGTGTTCATCACCACCGCGCTCACGTTCGCGTCCGCCGCCGCTCATGCTCAGGAGCGGGTCGCATCGGAAGCGCGAGTTTGGAGCGACCTCTTCAACACCGAGGACCTCGACGCACTCTGTGATTGCACCGGGGCACCGCCGGAGCTTCGCAGCAGAGGCCGCGCGACCATGCTGGACGCCATGCGGCGGGCGACCGCCGCCACCGGCAGATTCGGAAAGAAGCGTTGGAACGCGACATGGCGGAACATCGAGGCAGCGAACGGCGCGCGTCATGACTGGACTGAACTGGCCGAGAGTGTGGACGCGATCGAACGCGACGCGATGGACGCTCTGCGTGGCCTCCTGACGGATGCAAAGGCCGAGACGGGCTGGGGGTGCTTCGAGCGCGCCCGCCGGCGCCTCCTTTTGCCCTTCGTCGAGGAGATCCTCGCCTTCGGAACCCCGTACAACTTTGACACGGACGATGAAAGCGACGATCCGCAGAACCTTTCCGCGGCCGCGATCGTCTACGACCTCCGGCTCGCGCTCAAGGACCTTGACATTCCCGACGCGGACCGGCGGGCAGCGGCGGACGCGCTCGAGCAACACGAGGTCGCGCTCGACGCTCTGATCCGCCAGTGGCGGTCGGTGTGCGGCGCTCGCCTGCGCGCGAGGCACCTCCACCTCGACCGTCCCGAGCAGTCGTACGAAGACCGCCGCCGCGCGTTCGAGGCTGCGCGAGCGATCGGGCAGCAACACGTCCGCGGCTGCCGCGCGGTCGCCGCGGCTCTGAGCAATACGATCCGCCACGCGTTCATCCGATCTCGGCTGCGGCGAGAGTTGGCGGACGCTTCGCCGGAATCGCGGAAGTTCGTGAAGTTCTCATACCCGCTGGACTACCTGCGGCTGAGCGAAGATCAGCAGCGAGCGGCGAAGGAGTTGTTCGCTCGTGCCGATGCCGAACTCTCCCGCATCGACGCGGGAGCGCTCGACGAGTACGACCGGTTCGTGCTGGGTAACGAGCCGGTCGAAGAGTCGCGCTACGCGCCGGACATAGAGACCTTGAGCGAGCGGATGACTCGTACGAAGGAGATCTTCGACCGGGTGGAGCGAGAATTCCTCGACCTGCTGACGGACGAACAGCGGCGGATTATCGAGTCTCGCGAGATGCCGGACGACGAGGCAAACCGAGTGTTCGACCTGCCGAGGCAGCGCAACGCGGCGAAGGGTTTGTTCGATTGAGCGGCCTCACCAACGACCGAGCGGTCGGAAGTTGATCGCTCCAAAGAACGGCCGACCCGACCGCAACTGATCTACGGCTTGGGCGAAACCGCCCGGATGGCGCCAGCCAACGAGCTTCGCGCTCGCGCGTCGGGCTCGTTGATCGTGTCCGAAGCGATCACTCAACCGTCACGCTCTTCGCGAGGTTCCGGGGCTTGTCAACATCGTGACCGCGCAGCACCGCCGCGTGGTACGCCATCATCTGCAGGGGCACCGCAGCGAGCATGGGCGAGAGCGGCTCGGGGATGTCCGGGATGTAGAGCACGTCCTCCGCGTAGCGCTTGATCGCGGTGTCGCCCTCGGTCGCGACGGCGATCACGTGCCCGCCGCGGGCGCGCACCTCCTGGATGTTGCTCATCACCTTCTCGTACTGCCGGCCCTTGTTGGCGATGAAGACCGCGGGCAGCCCCTCGTTGATGAGCGCGATCGGCCCGTGCTTCATCTCCGCCGCGGGCATCCCCTCGGCGTGGATGTACGAGATCTCCTTGAGCTTGAGCGCCCCCTCGAGCGCCGTTGGGTAGTTGTACCCGCGCCCCAGGAAGAGCCAGTTCTCGCGGTCCACGTACTTCTCTGTGACGCGCTTCACCTGCTCGTCCGCGGCGAGGATCTGCTCGATCTTGTCGGGCACCTTCGCGAGCTGCGTGAGAATGTCCGAGCACTGGTCGGCGCCCATAAAGCGCCGGCGGCCCATGAAGAGCGAGATCATCGTGAGCACCGCGACCTGGCCGGTGAAGGCCTTGGTGCTCGCGACGCCGATCTCCGGCCCCACGCGCAGGTAGACGCCCGCGTCCGTCTCGCGCGCCATCGTGCTGCCGACGACGTTGATGACGCCCAGCGCCAGCGCACCGCGGTCCCTGGCCTCGTGCAGCGCCGCGAGCGTGTCCGCCGTCTCGCCGCTCTGCGACACGGCGACGACGACCGTGCCCTCCTCGATGATCGGGTTGCGGTAGCGGAACTCGCTCGCGAACTCGCTCGACGCGGGGATCTTGGCGAGGTCCTCGAAGAGGTACCGCCCGATCATCGCCGCGTGCAGCGCCGTGCCCTGACCCAGCAGGACGACGCGCCTGGCCTTGATGAGGTCCTTGGCGTGGTCGGCGAGGCCGCCGAGGACGATCTTGCCCTCCTCGGGGATGAACCGTCCGCGGAAGGTGTTGCGCAGGCTCTTGGGCTGCTCGAAGATCTCCTTCCGCATGAAGTGCTGGAAGCCGCCGAGCTCGATCTCCTCGAGCTCCAGCTCCAGCTGCTGCACCTTGTGCGTCACCGGCACGTTGTGGATCGTGCTGGTGCGGAAGCCCTCGCGCGTGATGCGCGCGACGTTGTAGTCGTCCAGCGTCACGGCCTGGCTCGTGTGGCTGATGATCGCGGCCCCGTCGCTGGCGACGACATACTCCCCGTCGCCGACGCCCACCATCAGCGGGCTGCCCTTGCGGGCGCAGACCAGCACGCCCGGCTCGCGCTCGCACATCACGCAGATCGCGTACGCGCCGGTCACCTCGCGCAGCGCCGCCTGCACCGCCGCCTCAAGGTCCCCCTCGTAGAGCTCGCCGATGAGCATCGCGAGCACCTCCGTGTCCGTCTGGCTCGTGAAGGTGTGCCCCTTCTCCTCGAGCAGCGTCTTGAGGCTCGCGTAGTTCTCGATGATGCCGTTGTGGACGAGCGCGATGCCGACCTTGTCGTCACGGTGCGGGTGCGCGTTGATCTCCGTCACGCCGCCGTGCGTCGCCCACCGGGTGTGCACAAGGCCGATGCTCCCGGGCAGGCCGCCGATGGACTCGAGCTTGTCCTCGAGATTCGCGACCCGCCCCACCGCCCGTGCGACCCGCATCTTGCCCTCGTGAATCGTCGCCATGCCCGCCGAGTCGTAGCCGCGGTACTCGAGCCGCTTGATCCCCTCCAAGAGAAGGCTTTGGCAGGGCTTTGAGCCGACGTAGGCGACGATTCCGCACATACTTGCGCTTCCTTCTCGAGGACGGGGCGTCGTGCCCCGTCGGTCACTCAGTATCGGCTCGCCGGCTCCCGCCGCCGCTGGCGGGACGCCCGACCCGACCATTATTGGGAGGTGTGACTTACTGGACGTCCACCGGGTGCGGTTCGCGCGGACGCGGGTCGCGAATCAGTTTTTCTCGCGACGCGGTCGATGAGGTCCGAAAAGAGGATGGTCCGGGCGTCAGCGTCGCCGAAAACCGGGCACGCAGGGATTCACTCGCTAGCGGTCTGCTCCGGCCACCAGTCGAGCAAGCCGTACCACTTCAGCTTCTCAGCGCGATGCTGTTGTGTATCTGCACGGTGCGCCATGTACAAAATCAGGCTCCGCACCGCGTTGCGCTGCGCGGCCGTCAAAAGACCCGCTTGCTCCCGCGCGTGCTCGCGGTCCAGATCGAGGTGAAAGTCGATCGAGTCGTCATGATCGCGGACACACCGCACCAACGCAACCGGCAGGTAGTATCGAAACCCGATCGGATCGAGAAAATTGAACCCGTCCCAGGCACGCCACAGCGGATCATCGACGAGCTCCTGCCAGTTCCACTCCGTGTCGCTTTCGCGAGCCTTCAGCCGTTCCTCCATCGTGCCGTAGCCATCGATCACGGCGGCCTCACTCCACGAGACGCCGCCCTCGCGCGTGACGCCGTCGAACGCCGCGTAGATCTCCGCCAGCGCGTCGCGCTGCTCGGCTTGCAGATCCCACGCCATCTTCCCCCTCGCTCCCTCGTTCGCTCGCCGGCTCTATCCCTTCTTCAACAACGCCGCGGTGAACATCCGCCCCGTCGTGTCGCGCTCCCACGTCCACGACGGCCCGTGCTTGCGCTCGTAGAACTCCCAGAGCTCAAACCAGTAGCTCCGGAACGCGTGCGCGCCGAAGGGTGCGTAGTGCCGCGCCATCCGTTTCATGATCGCGGCGCCCGAACCCTTGAGCCCCAGCACCGTTTTCCCGTGCCGGACGCTCTCCGTGTCGAGCGGCAGCCGGGCGTACCGCCCCATGAGCTGCATGATGTTCGCCGCGGCGTACGGCCCGATCCCCGGCAGGTCGATCAGCGTCTTGTACACCTCGTCGTCGGGCGTGCGCGGATCCTGCAATCGCGTCTGGTCGATCCCGCCGCGCGACGGCGGGAGCGTGAAGAGCCGCGCCAGCTCGATGATCCGTGCGTCGCGGTACCCGACGCGGCACCGCGCCCGCAGCGTGGCGGGACGCGCCCGCGCGAGCTGCCCGGCCGTCGGGAACGCGTGCACCGGCTTGCCCGCGAGCGCCTCGCGGAGTCTGCGCGGGAGCTTCACAGGCGTCCCCACCACCTCGCACAGACGGGCGTTCATGGTGACCGTGCTCGGCCACGTGACGTTGCAGCTCGTCACCGTCTTGATGACGTCCTCGAACATCGAGGGCGAGCGCATGAGCCGCGATCGTCCCGGCTTCGCGAAGCGAGGGTCCAGCGCGTGGAATTCCCGCGCCGCGCGCTCGTCCTCGTCCAAACGGAGCATCCGCGAGAGCTGGGCCCGCACGTCGGCCCGCCCGTCCCGGTCGATCGCCGCCCCGAAGACGGCCACCCGCAGCGGGCTCCCGGCTTTCGCCCCCTGGCGCACACGCGCGAGCGCGGCCTTGCCCGTTCGCAGCGTCAGCACGCGCCACAGCGTCTCGCCCCGCGTGTCCCAGTAGTTGGGCGCAAGGAGGAAGTAGCCGTACGAGCAGGCGTCGCGCCGCAGCAGGTAGTCCCGCGGCGTTCTGATGGAGATCACGGCCCCGGCCGTCTCGGCGGCGCTCACGCGATCAGCCTTCTGCGCATCGGGAAGCAGCACTCCTGCAGATTGACGCACAGGCGCGACGAGAGCCGCGCGTACGACGCGTACTGCTGATCGATCTGCGCCCGCACCTCGCCGGCGGTCGTCCCCGCCGCGGCCATCTCGTCCTCCCCGCTCGCAACAAGACGCTCGAGCATCGGCTGGTCGCACTCGAAGTGGTACATGAAGCCGTACGTGCGCAGCCCCGCCTTCCACGCAACGCTCTTCGTGTGCCTGCTCGTCACGAGCAGCGTCGCCCCCGGCGGCAGCTGCGTCACCTCCTGGCCGCAGGAGAAGAACTGCTGGTGATCCCAGTGGATGCCCGCGAGCGCCGGCTCCGTCTGGCCCGCGCTCACGTGCGAGACCGGATGAAATCCGATCACGGGTCTGGTGCGCGCCGCCACTTGGCCCCCGAGCGCGTGCGCCATCAGCTGGCAACCCAGGCAGATCCCGATGACCGGCAGCTCCGCCGCGTGCGCCGCGCGGATCAGCTCCGCCTCGCGCTGCATCCAGCCGTAGCGCGAGATGTCGGTGACGTTCTGCGGCCCGCCGAGGATGACCAGCCCGTGCACGTTGTCGAGATCGCCCGGCACCGCGCTCGCGCCGTCTCGGTCGGGGCGCCTGATGTCCAGCGTGAAGCCGTGGTCGCGGAGTGTGGCGCCGAGCCGACCCGGTGCGCCGATGTCGCTGTGCTGCAGAACGGTGATCACCATGTGCGGATAGTACCGGCTAATGTGCGGAAACACGACACCGCGCGTGTGCGCGACACGCGGTGCGCGAAAAAAATCCGCGCTCCGCAGCGCACGCACTCGCACGAACTTGCGCGCCGTTTCCCCGATTTCATGCGTCGCCCGACGCTCGGGGATTGTGGTTTCATGCTGGAAATTGCATGAATCCGTGCAAATCTATGGGAACCACCGCTATAACCATCCCGTAACGCCAAACACCCTGTCGGCCCCGCCGGCGGTACCTGCACAAAGGATGGAGCATGATCGACCTCGCAATGGTCGGCGCCGGAGGCGCCGCAGTGATCGCTGTTGTGTCGCAGTGCGACCCGATCGACTTCAATCGCGACGGGCTCTACCCCGACAACCGCGACCTTGAGGACTTCCTCTGGGTCTTCGGCGGCGGCGACTGCCCGACCCAGGCGTGCAGCGACATGGACTTCAACAACGACGGCCTCCCGCTCGATGTGTCCGACATCGAGTCGTTCATGCGTGTCGCGGGCGGCGGCCCGTGCGTCCCGATCACGCAGCCCCCCCCGCCCGTGGGCTTCACCGCGATGCCCCCGCTGCAGCCCGGCGCGGTCGAGATCGTCGTTTCATCCTGGCGCGGCAACGACGCGAACCCCGGCACCATCCAGTCGCCCGTCCGCACAACGCGGGAAGCCTGGCGCCGGATTCGCGACAGGAACACGGGCGACCGGATTTATATCGAGTCGGGCGACTACTACGAGCAATTCGGCCCGCTCGGCATCGACGGCGGTTGGACGCGCGGCGGCCCCTCCGCGGCGCAGCCCCTCATCATCACGGCGGCGCCGTGGGCCACGAGCCGCCCGCGCTTCATCCACAACGGCGACGTGATGCGGATCCAGGGCGCTCCCACGCGCCACGTCTGGATCATGGGCCTCGAGTTCGTCGCGACGCGCGCCCTCCCCGGCGCTTCGCAGGCCGACATCGACAATGGGCCGAAGGGCTTCGCCTGGTACGCGTACGGCGGCGACATCTTCATGGAAGACTGCCGCATCGTCGGCTTCGGCGAGAACGTCTCGCTCCAATCCCCCTCCGAGAGCCAGGACGTCGGCCCCTTCACCTTCCGCCGCTGCATCTTCGTCGATTCCTTTTCGGGCGCGGGGGCGCACTCGCAGGGCATCTACGCGAGCAACGTCTCAGGCCTTTATGTCGAGGAGTGCATCATCGATCACAACGGTTGGAGCGAGGTGATCCCGGACCGCCCCTCCACCATGTTCAACCACGGCCTGTACGCGGTCTCGAACTCCAGCGGCGTGCTCGTGCAGCGCAGCCTCGTCTCGCGGAACAGCGCGACCGGGCTCCAGCTGCGCGGCCACGACGGCAGCGCCGTGTACAACCTCGTCATCGACAACGCGCTGGGCATCACCGCGGGGCATGAGATGCAATCGCCCGGGCAGGAATGGACCGGCTCCATCCTCAACAACGTCGTCGTCGGCGGCCGGGACCTCGCAGGCAACCTGCCCCGCGGCATGGCCTTGGGCGTGAACTACGCCCAGGGCGGGCAGATGCACGGCAACGTCGTGCAGGAGCTGGCCGGCGGAAGTCGTTGCGGCTTCTGGTTCCCGCCGGGGCCGGCCTCTATCCATGACATCTCCGGCAACCTCGCCTTCCTCGGCACGGCGGTCGCCGAGAACTGGCAGCGCCCGCAGGAGCCGGTCGGGTACAACCTTTACAGCGGCCAGTCCACCGGCCCGATCTCGCTCGATGCGTCGGTCGCGACCACCGGCATGACGCGGGCCCAGTGGTACGACGCGATGCGGAACCGCCCGCTCCGGGCCTGGAACCCGGAAATCTCCCCGGAGCGGATCGCCCGCAACATCCGCAACGCCGTGGGCTTGCCCTGACGCGCACGATTTGCGCGTGCACGCCGGGCTGTGAAGATAGAGAGATTTCTTTTGTGGCGGCGTCGCCGCGCCGCACGATGGTTGTGCTGTGAGTGAGGGAGTCGGCTGTCGCCGGCCTATCGGGGGCAGCAGAAGGGCGGTCGGAGGTTCTGAGAGAGTTCCACACGACGCCGGCGAGAGCCGGCACCGCGTCTTCAACACATTCCTCCCTTCCTCACAGCACCCAAGCCTCCAAGCTTGGGTGCTGTTTTTCCCGCCCATGTGCGGCCGGAGCGGAATCCGCGGCTGAAGACCCCTTCATGCCCGCCCGATAGCTCCAAGGTCCCCGGCACGCGGCCAAGGCCGGCCGGAGACGGAGGCCGCCATGAGCCAGCTCACCAAGACCGGCAGAATCTTCGACGACGGCCCCGCCCCGGCGCGCCGGATGGTGCGGGCCGACGACCACGACGGCGTGACACTGACGTTCGACCGCCGGCGCACGCCGCGGCGGACGGTGTGCGGAGGCGCGATGGCCGTGTTCGCCAGCGGCCACGGTGCGGGCACTGTCGCCCGCGTGGAGTTGGTGGACGCGAGCTGGAACGGGCTCGGGCTCGTGAGCCCGGTCGCAGTCGAGCCGGGCGTGAGCGTCTCCGTCCTGCCCGAGCACGCGATGTCCCCCCGCCAGACGGGCATCGTCGTCCGCTGCGACAAGACCGACACGGGCTACCGGCTCGGCCTCCAGTGCCGCATCCAACGCGCCGCGGCGTAGGGACCGGTCACCAGCCGACGGTTGAACGCGCGGCCCGGTCGCTCTCGAACTTGATCTCGCTGTGGACGTGTATCCGCGGGTTCTTGACCTCGAAGCGCAGAACGTTCTCGGGAACCGGCTGGTCGAGCCCCGGTCCGATAGCCGGGTGTGCGCGCAGCCGCGCGCCGGTTTGCCCGGGCGTGAAACCGATCAGCGACCCATCGGTGAGCATGTCCAGAAGGCGCAGCTCCCCGGTTGATGCCCCACACGCACCGCGTGAACAAGTGCAGAGGCGACACGAGGACGGCGCCCAGGAACGACCGGTTCACAGCACGTCCTGTCTCCGCGGGTTTGCTCACCGGGCTCGCGTTCAGCTCGTCGTTTGATCGCGCCGCGCACGTTCCGCCGCGAGCGTGGCCGCGAGCCGCATCGCCGCACGCATGCTCCCGGGGTTCGCCCGGCCTTGGCCCGCGATGTCGAGGGCCGTGCCGTGATCGGGGCTTGTCCGGACGACCGGGCGGCCGTTCCACGACAGCCCCACCGTCATGTTCACCGCGCGGTCCCACGCGAGCGTCTTGAGCGGGATCAGGCCCTGGTCGTGGTACATCGCGACGACCAGGTCGAATCGCTCGGCGACGCCGCTCGGAGGGATGAGAGCGCGCTGGAAGATCGTGTCCGCCGGGTGGGGCCCGGTCGCGTCGATCCCGCTTTCACGAGCGTGCGCCACAGCCGGTGCGATGACGGCGTCATCCTCCGCACCGAGCAATCCGCCCTCGCCCGCGTGCGGGTTCAGCCCGCAGACGCCCACGCGGGGCGACGCGACGCCCATCGACCGCAGCGTCTCCGCGCCCAGAGCGATGACCTCCTCAATGCGCTCTCGGCTCAGCGCACCGGGCACATCGCCGAGCGGGACGTGTGTCGTCGCGAGGATGACGTTCATGCCCGGGCCGGTCTCGCCCGGCGGAGCATGGAACATCATCGCGTGCCGCCGCGCGCCGAACTGTTCGGCGAAGAGCTCCGTGTGGCCGGGGTAGCGGCGCCCCGCGGCGTGCCACGCGGCCTTGCTGATCGGCCCGGTCACGACGGCGGAGGCATGCCACGGATCGCTCGGGGGCAGCTTCGCGAGTTCGATCGCGCGCTCGACGGCCGCGAACGACGCGGCGCCGGCCCGTGCCTCGTCGCTCCCGCTCGCCGGCAGGCCGTCCACCGGGAGGACCGCGACGCGGCCCGGCGGCGCAGCGCCGCGCCCCGAGGGCTTCCACAAGACCCCGTCCCACAGCCTGCGCGTCCACGATGCCTCCGCCGCTCGCTCGAGAGCGGCCTGATCGCCGAAGATCGCCCACCGCGCCGCGTCGCGGACGCTCGCCAGCGCGAGCGACTTGACGATGACCTCGGGCCCGACGCCGCGTGGGTCGCCCATGGAGACGGCGATGAGCGGGGCGTCGCGCATGCTCCCTGTTATACGCGGAAGAGGCTGCCGAGCTTCTTCCCCAGCAGCAGGCTCGCCGCGAAAATCGTGGTCGTCAGGAGCGCCATGCCCCACACGCCCAGGGCGCTGGCCACGTACAGCCCGTCGCCCAGCCGATCGCCGAACGCGAGGATGGCCTTCGTGATCGGGTAGTGCTCCTGACGCTGGGCGAGGATGAGCGAGTCGCTCACCTCGAGCATCGAGAAGCTGAAGACCAGCAGCCCGCCCGCGATCAGGTTCGCCATGATCAGCGGCAGGATGACGCGGCGCATCGCGGTGACGCGCGACGCGCCGAGGTTCACGGCCGCCTCTTCCAGTTCGCCGCTCGTCTGCTCGAGCCCGGCGACCGTCGAACGCACGATGTAGGGCAGGCGCCGCACCGCGTACGCCGCGATCAGGAGCGGGAAGGGGCTCGGGTTGCTCGCCATCACGCTCGCGAACTCGCCGAGCGGGCCCGAGCCCAGCGGCCAGCGCAGGCTCATCGCGACGTAACCGAACGCCATCACGAGCCCCGGCACCGCGAGGGGGAGCATCGTGAGCGCGTCGAGAATACGGCGACCGGCGGCGTTCGTGCGCACGATGACGTACGCCGCGACGAGCCCGAAGCCCGTGCTCAGCGCCATCGCGGCGAGGGAGAGGACGAGGCTGTTCGAGATCGCGCGGAAGGAGTCGGTCGCCGTCAGAGCCTCGCGGAAGTGATCGCCGGTGACGCCCGCGGGCAGCACGGTGCCGTACCAGCGCCCGACGGGGGTGATGCTGGTGAGGATGACGCCGATATGGGGCAAGAGCGCGAGGCCGCAGACAAGCGCGAACGCGCCCGCCGCGAGCCACGCCTTGAGGCCCGTGAGCTGCGCCTCGCCGCCGGCGCGGGCGGCCTTGCTGTACATCGCGTAGCCCCTGCGGCCGAAGAGGAGCTTGCCCGTCGCGTACGCCGTCACGGCGAGGACGAGCAGCACGACGGTGAGGGCGTAGGGCCGGGCGGAGTTCTCGACCTCCTTGAGCCCGTTGAAGATCTGGACGCTCGTCACCTGCTGGAAGTCGAACATCAGCGGCGTGCCGAGCTCCGTGAGCGACCAGATGAAGACGATCGTCGCGCCCGCGAACACGCCGGGGCGCACGAGCGGCAGCGTGATGCGAAAGAGCCGGCGCCAGAAGCCCGCGCCCAGGTTCTCCGCCGCCTCGTCGAGGGCGGGGTCCAGGTTCGCGAGCGCCGCCGTCGCGTTGAGGTAGATGATCGGGTACAGACTCAGCGCCTGCACGAGGATGACACCGAGCATCTTGCCCCGGCCCAGGATGTCGAAGTCCGCGCCCAGGAGCGCGTTGAGCGCACCCTCCCTGCCGAGCAGCGCACGCACGCCGATCGCGCCGACGAACGGCGGCAGGATGAGGGGCACCAGCACGAGCGCGCTGAAGACGCCCTTGCCCGGGAATCGGTACTTCGCGCCGATAATCGAAAGGGGCAGCGCGATGGCGATCGCCGCGACCGTCGTCGAGATCGCGAGCCAGATGGCGTTCAGCAGCCCGCCCAGCAGGCGAGGATCACGGAAAATGAGCGCGACGTGGGCGACCGTCCACCCGTCGCGGCGGGCGACGTCCTCGTAGAACCCGCCCCGGAGCGTGAGCCCGATCGGGTACAGCAGCAGCACCGCGAGCACGGCGATGCACGCCCACGCGAGGATCGAGTGGGAGAAGCGGCGCAGGTACTTCCCGGGCCCCATGTCGGGCAGCATGGCGGGAGCGTAGTGCGCGGCGACAGCCGGACGGCCCGGGTGGCCCGTGTCGCGGGCCACCCGGGGGCCGTCGGTCCTCTCACTCGCCCGCGGCGAGCTTCCGGCACTTCTTGCATCGGGGCGATTCCGCGTCGCCGGCGTCCGCCTGCTCCGTCCGAACGGGCGGCCCGCCGAAGTCCTGTTCGCACGCGACGTACAGGCGCAGCGCGTCGAGCGCCGCGTCGTACGCCGCCTGCTCACGCGGCGTGAGATCGCGGCCCTTGTCGTGCGGCCCGCACGACATCGGCGGATCGGTGATCCAGAGGCAGTGCTGCACGAACTCCATAGCGGCCGCGATGCGCGCCGGCCTCTGATCGAACTTCTCGATGTGCTGCTTCATGACACAACCCCGCCGGGCTTTCCCGGCGAACACGGACGTACGAATACCTCCCAGCCCCGCGACGTGAAGTCGCACCGGCGGCCGAGAAGACTGCATGAACAACGCTGGGATCGGGGTGCGACGCGCGGCTTAGGCGTCGGCGGAACGGCTCGCCGGCCGGGACGCGTTCGTCCGCGGGCGTCGCATTGCTCTGGATGGAACACTGCAATGCACGGCAAGGCTCCTGGCAAAAAGTACGTGGCGCAGGGGCGAGTTTACCCGTATTCCGGTGGGAGTCAAGCGGGCGGCCGCGGGGCCGGGTCGTTGAACAAGTGCGTGTACGCGCCGCCGCACTCGGGACACGCGCCGTCCGCAGAGAGCCCGGCGAGGTCGTACCCACACGCCAGGCACCGAGTGAGCACTGCCTTCTCGGCGAGGAGGACAGACGGATCGATGTAGGCTCGCCAGCGCCGTGCGAGCACGCGCCGGTTGAAGGGGGAGGCGCATTCCGGGCAGACGCCGCGCTCGCCGAGATCGCGGAGGTCGTAGAGACATCGCCAGCACATCGCACCGGCCACGACGGTCGCGGCGCGACGCACGCGGCGGACGTGCAGGGCGAGGCCCGTCAGCGCGACCGGGATCGCAGCGAAGGCCGCGATTGCGGCGTACTTCCAGACATCGCCCATCCGGCGCGCCGACGGGACATAAGTGGCGTTCGCGAAGCCGACAGCAATGACGCCGAGAACGAACAGGGCCGAGACGATAATGAAGACGGCGACGATCACGCGGCGGATCGGCACCGGCGCTCCGACGGACTGGATCGGCGCATCCGGCATCCTCCAGCGCCGCCAGTCGAGGTTCAGCCCGTCGCCCTCGTAAAAGTCGGGCACGCGTCCGCCGCACCGGTCGCAGCACCCCTCGTCCGGCCGGCCGCGGACGCTCGCGCTGCACCTGGGGCACAGCTTCCGGCGCACGCCGTCTACGTAGATGCACGACTGGTCAAAGTGGCATTCCCATCGCCGCGCCAGGTCCTCCGCGTTGTACGACGCTCCGCACTCGGGGCACGCGCCGGCCAGCGCCGAACGCCGGAGGTCGTACCCGCAGCCCCAGCACACGGCACCCCGCGTGACGCGGATCTTGGCCGCGAGCCGGTGGGTGGGCCAGAGTTCGAAGACGACGGCGCACAGAACGACCGGAAACCACGCGAACATGAAGACGAGGAGCCAGGCGCCGACTCCCCGCATCTCCAGTGCGAGCGGCACGGCCACGATGACAGCGGCGTAGCACGAGACAGCGGCGATCGCGAAGCGCTTCCTCGCGCGCCGCACGGGTCCGGGGGCCCGCATCCGGTCCGCGGGGTCGTCGATCCCCGTCTTGTCACCCCCGCTCTTCACGGTCATCAAACCCCCAAGTCCATTCTTGGAGGACCGGCCGTCACGGGCCGCGGGCAACACCATCACAGCGCGAGGGCCGCATGCTGACACCCGACTTCCTGAAGGCCAACTTCGACCGTGGGCTCCCCTACGACGCGTACGTCGCGACGGGCTCCGCGGACCAGCAGGCCCGCTGGCGCGCGGCGCACGACGCCATCGCCCTCGACGACGCGCAGCGGTCGCTCATCGCCTCCTTCACCCGCCGGCTGCACGTCCTCGTCAGCAGCGGCACGTGGTGCGGCGACTGCGTCGTGCAGGTGCCGATGATCGCGCACGCGGCGGCGGCCAACCCGCGGTCTATCCATCTCCGCGTCTTCGACCGCGACGCGCACGCGGAGTTCGCGCAGCGCGTGCGCATCTGCGGCGGGCTGCGCGTGCCGACCGTCGTCTTCGCCAACGAGGACTTCGACTTCCTGACGCTCCACGGCGACAAGTCGATCGCGCGCCTGCGGGCGCTGGCGAAGAAGTCGCTGGGTGCGTCGTGCGAGGTGCCCGGCGCGCCGCAGGCGGCGGACGAGAAAAGCGCCTCGGTGCAGGACTGGGTCACCGAGTTCGAGAGGGCGCACCTGATCGCGCGGCTGTCCGCCAAGCTCCGCGAGCGCCACGGCGATTGATCATCGCGTGTCTCTTTGAAGGCGGTTCACCGCGGCGGCGCAGAGACCCAGAGAAGAGATGGGGCGGAACCGGGGTGGCGTGCGGGGCAGCGGGCGCGGAGCGCGTACCCCTCCGCTCTCCCAACCAGTTCGTCCGTCTTCTGTGTGTCTCTGGGGTTTTGCGGGAAGTCGACACCGCCCGCCGACGACGCCCCAAAGACGAAAACGCCCCGGCGTTGTGCGCCGGGGCGTGTCGTTTCGTTGGTACCCGTCCTGATCCGGTCAGAACCGACGGGCGACGTTGTTGAGCAGCAGCGAGTAGGCGCGCTGACGGCCCAGGAAGAAGTTGGTCCGCTCGATCGAGTCCAGACCCGTCGAGAGGCTGCGGGACGCGTCCGGGATCTCGAACGCGAAGGCCGAGGCCGGCGCGTTCGAGACCGAGTCCGCGGCGAAGGGGTCGAACTCCTCGGCGTCGGGCCCGTTGTCGGCCGTGATGCGGGCGCCCATGAGTTCGCCCGCCCGCCGGGCGACCGCGCCCGTGAGGCTGGAGACGAGCTGGTCGAGCCCCTCCTGGCCCGGGTCGAGGCCGAGGATACCCAGTGCCGGCGTGAAGACGACCGCCTCGTCGCGCAGGTCGGTGTTGAAGGGGTCGGAGCGCTCGGAGATGCCCATCGGCTGCGTCGAGTTGAACGCCGCGTTGATGTTGCCGGGGGCGAAGAACTGGAGGAAGTTGAAGGCCGTGAAGCTGTCGAAGATGAAGTTGATCGGGTCGTTGGTCGTGCTGAGGTAGATCGTCGAGAAGTCCTGGTTCTCGAAGTCGGCGGGGTTGGTGGAGAAGACCACGTCGAGCCCGTCGGTGATGCCGTCGTTGTTGGTGTCGATGTTCTGGAAGAGATCGTTGAGGGCCGCGACGAGGCTGTCGGTGACGTACTCGTCCACCGGCTGGTTGTTGGTGGCGGAGCCGACGAAGCCCAGGCCGGCGGCGCTGAACGGACGCAGGGTGGTCGTGCGGCCGCTGGCCTCGAGCCAATCGACGGTGCCGCCCTCCACCTCGAGCAGGAAGTTCTGGCGCTGGCGGACGGATGCGGCGGTCGTCGTGCGCTGCACGACCTCGAGGCGGTAGTCGCTGTTGACCACGCCCTGCACGTACGCGGCGAACGTGCCCGCGCCGTTGGCGGTGCCCAGCGCCGGCGGGAGGACGAAGTCGATATAGAAGTCGCCGCTGGCGTCGAAGCCGTACGTCGTCGTGCCGTTGGTGGCGATGACGGTGTTGGGCGCGCCGCCGTAGGGCCGGAAGTCCGTCGGGCTGAAGACCAGATCCGCGTCCTCGATGTCCGTGGAGCTCGAGAGCGTGGCGTTGGTGGTGTCGAAGAGGGAGAACTGGACGGCTCCGATGGCGTCCTGGATGCTGGCGGCCTGGAGGCTGCCGATGTCGCTGCCCGTCTCGGTGAGGCGGAGCGTCATGCGCATCTGCGTGCCCGGCGCGATGGGCTGGCGGCCGTTGAGGTGGTACACGTCCACGTCGGCGAAGACCTCGTCGGGCCTGCCCTTCGCGCCGCGCGGGCCGATGGCCGACTGCACCGACGTCGTGACCGTGCCGTTCTCGGCGCGGGTAATCACGATCGAGCCGTCGCCGTTCGTGCCCGTGACGACCGTGCGGGCGCCGTTGAGCGTGAAGTTAAAGTCGCCGATGGTGACCACCGGCGTGTCGTCCGGCGTGCCGAAGACCTGGTCCGCGCCCGCGAAGTTGATCGGCTCGGGCGGGCGAGAGAGCGTCGTGCCGTCGCCGGACGGGGACTGGGAGTTGAAGCCGCTGTCGCCGTCGTCGAAGATGGTGACGTCCAGCTCGTACTCGCCGATCGTGCCGGAAACGCCCAACGGGTTGTTGATGTCGTCGGTGGCGACCTCGGAAGCGTCGCCGACGGCGATGATGTAGTCGCCGGTGATCTTGATCAGGTACACGCTCGCGAAGCTGATATCCGACGGATCCGCCGCGGGCACGGGGAAGGACGTGACGGCCGCGTTGTCCGCCAGGAAGCCGGCGGGGTTGCCGGCGGCGTCCAGGAGCTGGACGTTCGCGCGGGCCGCGCCGCCCCGCAGGGCGCCGAGCTTGAGGATCTGCCCGGCCTGGAGCGTGACGCGGTAGAGGTCCACATCGCCCTGGACGCGGAAGAAGTTGACGTCGTGGTCCGGGTGGTCGCCGATCACGCCGCGGATCGTGAACGTCTGGTTCGGGTCGGCGAGGCCGTCGGGCGTCGACGAGCTGTCGAAGACGTAGTTGAGGTTGGCCGGGCCGTAGAGATCGGCGATACGCCCGCTGGGGAGCGTGATGCGCTGGGGCGTGATCTTGTCGCCCACGTCGCCGATGGTGACCTCGCCGCCGAAGTCGTCGCCGGGCTCGATGAGGCCGTCGTTGTCGCCGTCGAACCGGAGTCCGCCGATGCGCCCGCGGGCAACGTCCTGGTCGAACCTGATGCGGTAGACGCCGGGGCCCGGCACGCCCGACACCTGCGGCAGGTTCGCCTCGGTGACGTTGCGGCTGAAGATGATGTCGAGCCGGTTGGCCGCGTCGTTGTAGCGAAGGGTGTAGTCGGGCCCCTCGACGAGCCGCACCTCGATCTCGCCCTGGCCGCGGACCTCGGAGACCGACAGCGCGGTCGAGAGAGACGCGGCGTCCATCTGCTGGTTGAAGAACACGCTGGCCGTGACGACGCCGGCGGCGCTGGCGACACGGATGTCCGTCACGCGCAGCGCGATCGGGACGCCGCGCTCGCGCTCGACGGCGAAGTTGCCGATCGGGATGACGACCTGCTGGCCGCCGAGCGTCACGGGGCCGATCGTGCCGTTGCTGACGATGCGGTAGCTCTCGCTGGAGCGCGACGAACCCACCTGCGTGCCGATGATGGTCACGCCCGCGATCGACCCGCGCCCCGGGGCGACGAGGTCGTCGGCGGTGCCGAAGAACTTGTCCGGCCCGCGGAGCACGCCCGCGGTGATGTCCGACTCTCGGAAGTTGCCGCCCACCATCACCTGGCCGACGTTGCCGGAGGTCAGCCGGTCGGCGTTCGCGCCCGTCCCGTCGAAGAACGCGTCGCGGCCCAGGTCGGCGCCCGCGTTGATCGACGAATCCGTCATGTTGCCGCCGATGGTCACCGGGCCGATGTCGTCACCGGCGCTGACCACGAGCTGGTTGGCCTGGCCGGCGATCGAGACCGACGCGATCGAGTCGCCGGCACGGAGCTGCGCCCGCTCCGCGGAGCCGCCGACGGTGACGCCGCCGATGTCGCGGTCGACGCTCACCCGCCCGCGCAGCCCGCCGGCGAAGCTCGCCGTGCCCAGGCTCAGGAACTGCAGGCCCGACTCGTTGGCGTCGCTCGTGCCGAAGTCGCCGGTGAAGCCCAGGCTCTGCACCGCGCGGGCCGTCACGAAGCCGCCCGTGAAGTTCGACGCCGTGAAGGTCTGCACGTCGCCGCCGATGTCGATCCGCGGCGTGCGGTTGAAGTCGATGAGCGTGCCGTTCTTCGCCGCGGCGCTGCCCCCCGACAGGTTCAGCGTCTGCACGCCGCCGTCGATGATGACGCGCGACGCGTTGGAAAGGCGGCCCGTGACGTTGAGCGCGCCGAGCGAGGCCTCGTCGCTGCTGATGATCTGCACCGCGTCGATGACGCCTGTGCTGGACGAGAGCGTGAGCGTGCTGCCGCTCGTCGTGCCGCGGAGCGTGATGCGGGCCAGCGCCTGCGCGGGGTTGGCCGGGAACTGGATGGGCAGCGCCTGGAAGAAGGCCTGCCCCGGGCCGGTGAAGGCGACGGTGTACGTAGTGCCGCCGACCGTGAACTGCTGCGAGGCGCCGATGGGGGTGCCAGCGGCGCCCCCCTGGTCGAGGTCGGACCGGCCGAGGCTGCGGCGCGTAAAGCGGGCGTCGTTCGCGACCGAGGAGGACAGGTTGTCCGCCGCCGCCACGGTGTTCGAGACCGTGCCGGAGACGGCGAGCGTCTGGATGCTCGATGAGCCCAGCGTCGCGACGTCGTCGCCGTCGCCGTAGACGCCGTTCGCGCCGGCCTGAGCGCCCGCGACGAAGGAGACGCCGAACGTGCCGCCGCCCACGCCCACGCGCGTGATCGTGCCGGGCGTGGTGAGGTCGGCGTTGGCGCCGCCGCCGCCCGGGCGGTTGTCCGCGCCGAGCGTGAGGAGGCCGGCGATGAAGAGCGCGTCCGCGGCGGACTGCGCGATGGAGATGTTGGTGATCGCGTCGCCGGCCGCGAAGAAGGTCTGCTGGCGGCCGAAGTCCGAGTTGTTCGCGACGCGCCCGCCGATCGTGATGCTGTCGATCGTGCGGCCGGCGTGGAAGCCCGCCTCGAAGACGCCGTTGGAGATCGCGACCGTGCGGATACTCCGGCCGGCGAAGATCGTCGGACCGTCGGCGCCCGACAGCTGGGTCACGCCGATCGGGAGCTGGTTCCGGCGCGAGTCCGCGCTCGTGAACTGCGAGACGACGGTGTCGACGCCCACGTTGCCGAACGCGCCCGTGCCCGTGACGGTGAGGCTGTTGATGTCCTCGTCCGCGTAGACGCTGCCGAGCAGATTGCCGTTCTGGATGCTGATCGTTCCGATGCTCGAGTCGTGCGCCGCGATGACACGCCCCGGCAGGAGCGAGCCGTTGGTGATCGTGACGCCGGTGATCCCGCCGGTGTACGCGACGATATCGCCGCCGAAGTCGCCGTTGGTCACGGTGACGCTGCCGATCGTGCCGAACGCGATGATCGACCCGCGCCCGGTCTGGTCGTTGCCCGGCTTGGCCGTCGCGCCGCCGAGGGCGACGGTCGTGACGCCCTCGCCCGCCCGGACGTCCGAGTAGAGCTGGCCGGCCGGGGCGGTGACGGCGCCGATCTGCCCGCCCGCCACGATCGAGTCGGCGCGGCCCAGGCGGCCGATGTGGCGCCCCGCCGTGACGGTGTTGAGGCCGCCCGAGATGTTGGTGTTGATCACCACGTCGCGAGAGGCCGTGAGCGTTCCCACGTCGCCGTCCTCGGTCGTGGTAACGATGTCCGCCTCGAGGTCGCCGTTCGTGACGGTGACCGCGCTCACGGGGCCCGTCGCGCTGATCTCGCCGTCGAAGCCGTTCGCGGCCGTGATGGCGTCGATGCGTCCGCTCGGGCCGGTGACTTCGATGCGCGCGTTGATGAACCGATTGGCCGCGGCCATCGCGATGATCGGCCCGGAGATCGAGAAGGTGGACGACGCCACGTTGTTGCCCGCCGTGGCGCTGTCGAGCTGGCCGCCGATAAACGTCGTGCCGCGGATGTCGCGCAGCGCGACGAACGACGCCGTGCGGTTGGAGATGCCGATCTGCGCGCGGACCCAGTCCGTCGCGCTCATCGCCTCGCGCAGGTCGCCGGCGAAGGCGAAGTTGACGTCGGTCACGTCCTCGACGACGGTCACGCGGTCCACGTCGCGCCCGGCGAGCACGCGGGCCGGGAGGAGCTCTTCCTCCGAGCCGGCCGTCGTGCTGTTGAACATCCGCCGGAAGTCGAGCGAGCCGATGCGGCCGGTGGCGTCGATGACGCTGGCGTCGAAGACCGCCGTGGGGTCGCCCGCCGTCTCGATGTCCCGGAATTGCATCGACGACGCGCGCAGGAGGCCGTTCGTGAGGTCCAGCTGGCCGAGGTCGCCCGCGCTGATGCGTTCCTCGCCGAAGTTGAACGACGTCCAGAACTCGTCGAGCGTTCCCGACGAGATGAAGGCGCGGTCGATCGTCCCGCCGGGGAAGGACAGGATGTTGAGACCGTCCACGGTCTGATCGTCGATGGGCGGCTCCTGCGTGACGTTCGCCGCCGTGATCGCGCCGCCGATGGTGGCGCGGCGCACGGTGCTCTCGTTGGAGCGCACCGAGCCGATGTTGTTGGCGGCGAAGACCCCGGGGATGCCGACGGGCGTGTCCCGCCGCGGCGCGATGCCGTCGCCCACGAACACGTCGCCGACGTTGAAGGCGTACACGACGCCCTCGATGCCGTGGAACTGGCCCAGCGGCACGATCTCGTCGTCGTTCACCGTGACGGTCGTCAGCACGCCGGCGGCGTCCTGCAGCAGGATGTTGACGACGCGCCCGCCGACGCTCACCGAGTTCACGTTGCCGGTGCGCACGACGAGGCCGGCCAGGTAGCCGTCGACCGGCGAGCCGATGTCGTCGAGGAAGGCGTTGCCGCCGACGAACTCGTCGTCGCTGACCGGTCGGTAAACATTCCCGTTGTAGTCGTTGTCGATCGTGCCGGCGTCGACATCCCAGGCCAGGCCGACCGGGCCGCGGACGGTGCCGTTGGGCCCGCCGCCGTCGATGCCGGGGCGCTCCGCGATCTGGTCCGGCCCGAACGACGGGAGCTGCGTGGTCCCCAGGTCGCCGTCGATATCGACGTCGGTGACGGACTCCGCGTCGATCGTCACGATGTCGCCGCCGGGGGTGACGTTCGAGACGCGGTCCACCGCGCCGACGACCTCGACGCGGTAGACGTCGACCTCGACCTGGCCGGTGATGTTGACCGACGAGCCGACCTCGCCCGTCACGATGATGCGGCCGATACCGATGCGGCCGGGGATGGGCCCGCCGCCCCCGCCAGGGCCGTTGCCGGTGAGCGCGGTGATGTCAAGGGTCGCGCCGGCCGGCAGGTTCACGGTGATCTGCGCGACGACGACGCCCTGGCTGCCGCCGAGGTTGTCGGGGTCCACCGGCACCGTGATGATCTGACCGACGTTCGTCCCGTCGGCGACGCCGCCGACGCTGATCGTGACCGACGCGCCCGCGTCGTCCACGTACGTGCGCACCGCGTTGCCGCCGACGATGGGGTCGACGCGGTTGTTCGAGATCCAGTCGATCCTCGGCGCGTCGACGAAGAGCACGTCGGAGTTCGAGAACGTGTTGATGCGCGGGAACCCGGAGAAGGTACTGCTCCAGAACCCCGCCCGCGGATCGTCGAGATCGTCGTACACGTCCTGCGCGACAAGCAGCGCACCGATCGTCGAGCCCGGGCTCGTGTCGATGCGGAAGAACGAGGTCTCGACGTGGGAACCGACGCGGAACAGACCGATGTCGCCGTTGCCGCCGCGCCGCCCCGTGAGGAGCGTGATGCCGGCGCCCGCTGCGCCGCGCGGGTCGTTCTCGTTGTCCTGGTCGATGCCGATGCCGCCGGAGATGTTGATCGTGCCCACGCGACCGCCGACACGGAGCGTGAAGTCGTTGACGTCGCCTTCCTCGGGGCTCCCGCCGACGACGGGCGAGCGACCGGTGTACAGGCCGCCCAGGTCGCCGCCGATGTTGATGTCGATCCGTGTGCCGGTGCCGTCGGGGCGGGGCGATCCGATGTCGCCGCCGGTCAGGATGCCCCACAGGGAGCCCTGGATGTTGAAGATACCCCCCTGGAAACTCGACGAATCGTCGGCGCCCTGCTCCGTGTTGATCAGGTCCGTCGTCTCGGCGTCCTCACCGGCCTCATCGCCCGCCCCGACACCGACGCGGAGGAGTCCCATGCCGCCGAAGAGCACGTCGATGGAGTTGGCCTCGCCCTGCCCGGTGTTCACCACTCCGAACCCGGTCCCCGCGCCCGAGCGGATCGACCCCGCCGTCACCGGCGCGAGGCCGGTGATCGCGAACGTGTACTGCACATTTGCTTCGCCGTCGTCGTCCGCGTTCGGGTCGCTCACGACGAGGTAGTACACGCCCGGCTCGGACGGCGTGAAACGCGCGAACGAGGTCTGGAAGCGCGCCTGCTCGCTCCGGTCGTCGGGGCCGCGCGGCGCGGTCACCGTGCGGCCGTCCTGATCGACGACGCGGAAGTACGGGCCGAACTGCGCCTGGGAGTACGCGCCCTGGATGAACACCTCGGTGTTCCCGTCGACGGCGAACGCGTAGACGTCGGCGCGGTCCTCGCCCAGGAACGGGTTCCGGCCCGAGATGTCGCCGCGGATGCGCACGCCCGCCGTCGCGCCGCCGACGAACTCCGCCGACATGATCGTGTCGTTGCGGTAGTAGTTCTGCCCCCAGACGATCGCCTGGCCGCCGGTGCGGACGAACTCGCCGGCGTTCTGCGCGTTGAAGAACGAGTTGTTGTAGAGATTGTCCCGGAGAACCGTCAGCTCCTCGGTCTGCGTGTTCCACGCGTCGACGAACTCGACCTCGTCGTACACGAAGTTGTCGCGCGCGGTGCGCGTGCGGGGGCTGTTCACGTCGCCGATGACGCGCACGTCCGACAGCAGGCGCCCGGCGACGGCGAGCTCGCCCAGCGTGCGGCCGACGATGATCTCGCCGCGGGTCCGGTAGATCGGGTCCGCCTGCACGGGCTGGGTGAAGTCGAAGTCGGGCTCGATCGTCCACGACCCGGCGTCGCTGGAGAGGTACATCGCGCCCGCGTCGCCGTCGACGGCCATCGTGCCGACGAGATAGCCGACGCTGATCTTGTTCGCCGCGCCGGTGACGCGGCTCGAGCCGTGCAGCACGCCGTGGATGTTGAGCGTGCCGATCGACGCCGGCGTCGCGTCGGTGCCGACGAAGACGCCCTGGTTCGGGTCGCGGAAGTTGACCGTCGGGAGCTCGGGGTCGGCGATGTTGCTGTTCCCGATGGCCGAGCCGAGCAAGTTGTTCTGGAAGTTGCGGACGAACGGCGCGCCCACGACCACGGACCCCACACCCCCCGGGAGCCCGCCGACCGTGACCTCGCCGTCGTCCGCGTTGAAGACATACCCGAAGCCGGCCTGCTCGAAGTCGTCGAACACGCCGACCGGCTCGTCGATCAACTGGAACGCGAAGCCCTGATCGCCGACGGGCGTGAAGTCCTCGTCGTCGGGGTTCAGTTCGCTGGCGGTCTGGATCGTCCCGCCCCACAGCGAGAACGTCGACCGCATGTCGGTGCCCGAGATGCGGATCGCGCCGATGCCGTAGTTGAAGTTCGGGATGCCGTTGTCGTCCGGGTCGATGAACGTGACCTGCGAGCCGGGGATCGCGCCCAGCACGTACGTCGCGCGCATGTCCTCGCCGCGAAGGTCCGTGATCGTGACCTGAGCGCCCACCGGGCCGGTCAGGACCGCGACGGCGCCGAAGATCTGCCCGCCAACGAGCTGCGCGAAGCGGCCCTGCACCGTCGTGAAGGTCACGTCGTCCACCTGGAACGCCGGGTCGTCGCCGAGCCCGAAGTCCGCGGTCTGCGTGATGCGCACGCGGTCGAACGCCGGCGTCGCGGCGGGCGCCGCGATGTCGAGAATGCCGGTGCCGAAGGCGTCGTTGCCCTGGAACGCGTTCGCCAGTTCGGCGCCGGCGAGCGTGTCGATGATCTGATCGCCCAGGAACAGGTCCACCCGCACGCGCGTCAGGTCGAGGCCCGAGGCGTCGCCGCCGCCGTTGGCGCGGAACGTGATCTGCACGCGCGTCGAGGGCAGCGGGAGCGTCGCGTCCTGCTGGGTGCGGGGCGAGAACGAGAACGACTCTCCGTTCGTCAGCGCAACACGGAGCCACCGTTCCTGATCCTGCGCGTCGCCCGGGTTGGCGGACGTGACGGCGAAGTCCGCCGGCGGGAAGATGTTGTGGATCGGAACGACGTTGGATTGATCGAACGCCGCCCCGTTGCCGCTGCCGCGGGGCCCGTAGTCCTCGTTGTTGAAGTCCTCGACGACCGTTTGCGGCTCCTGCGGGTCCGGAATGTCAAAGCCGGAGATGAGGTACGGCAGGGAGTACCCGAAGTACACCGTCGTGATGCCCAGGCCCGTCGCGGGGTCGACCTGGTCCGCGCCGATCGAGGCCGTGAAGAGCAGCCGCCGGTCCTCGAGTTCCTCCATGCGCGGCGAGCCCGAAAGGCCCGCCAGCCGTGCCAACGCGCCCGCCTTTGCGCTCTCCGTGCTGCGAACGCTGCTCCCCGCGTCACGACCGTTGCGGCTGAACCAACCCATGGCTGCTCCTCGTCTCTGGCGCTCCTGCGTGCGCACGTGTGCGCGCAGAGGCAGAACGTATCACGCTCGGACGCACAACGCTGGCGGCGTAGCCGTTGCCGGCTGTGCGCCCCCTCGCTCTGCGTTTGGCTCGTCGCGCTCCGCCCCGCCGGTCCTCCTGTAGGACCGCTCTCGCGTCGCGCCCTCTCGGGCCCGCGGCGTTCTCACGCCGCCGTCGCCCGCTCTCGGCCCGCCCCACCCGGCTGCGCCGGACGGTCGGACCCGCTCAGCATATCCGAAGTTCGGCGTTGGCACAAGCCGACCTTCGCAAGTCTTCTAACTGTGCCTATACGGCCCGCCACCCGGCTGGTTGCCCGAACTTCCACCTACCCCACGGATGCAGCGGCCTATCCGTCACGGACCGCAGAACCTGCGCATGTTTCGCAGCTTGACCCCGCACCCGTTCCGCGAACCTGCCGACCAAGGAAGCGGAGGATCTATGCTCGCCATCGACCCAAGCTCCCTGCTCTCCCAAGTTCCGGGCACGCAGGGTGATGCGGCGAACCTTTCGGATAGCCTTCGCGCCGTCGGGAATGTCCTCACACTGTTTATCGCGGGGCTGACCGCCCTCTTCGGGCTGGGGTTCCTGGTCGGCGGGCGCAAAGCGCTGACGTCCTCCATTCTTATGACAGGGGGCGCGATCGGGCTGCTGGCAGGCCTCGGCCTCGGCGCGGCGACCGGACAGGGACTCTGGGCGGCCCTCACCGGCGCGGTCGTCGGCGGGGCGATCGGCGCCGCGCTGAGCTACCTCTTGTTGCGACTCGCGGCCGCTTCGATCGCGGGTGTTACAGGCTTTCTCTTCGCGGGAACGGTCGCCGCGGCGTTGATGCTGCCGTCGATGAGCACAAGGTCCGTGCTCGGGAGTTCGCTCGGCGATCTCGGCCCGTTGGGCGCATTGCAGGGCGGTCAGCTCGACCTCGACGCGTTACCCGCGAGCGAGCGCTCGGCGCTCCATCAGCTCCTCGCGCAGTCGGCGCTGCCGTCACCGCTGCCGCCTGCGACCGAGGCTGAGCTCCCGGAGTCAAACGCGAACGCCCTGACCGCGGAGCGACGCGACCCCGACGGCCGCCTCGTGATTACAGATGATGACTGGCATGCGCGCACGGCGAGCGAACGCACACCGGGCGGCGGGCCTCCGGCCGCCGCGGCGTCGGCCGTGCACGCGGGCGGCCCGATCGACGAGAGCACGATCCCGTGGGCGGGCATCGCGGGGGTCACGATCATCGCGACGCTCGTCGGTCTTGCGTGCTTCGTCCTCACGCTCTGCTTCTACGAGAGAGCGTGCAACTGGCTCACGAGCGGCCTGGGGGCGATCCACCTTGTCGGCGCGGCTGTGCTGGCCGCACCCGCCCTCGGCCCGGGCGACTACACAACCGGCGGATGGGTCGTTGCGTGGACCGTGATGACACTCGGGCTCAGCGGCGCGGGCGCCGCGTGGCACGGCCACAGAGACAAACGACGCGCCGAGCGTGCGAAGCGCGACGAGGAACGCGCGGCGATCCTCGGCTCTACTCGTGCCGCGGCGTGACGGCGGGCCCGCCCCCGTGCGGCGGCGTCGCCGGTCCGATCGCCTCCGGGGTGTCGTCCACGACGGGCTTCCCTCCCGACGCGGTCTCGCTCGCGCGCATCAACCAGCCGCCCGCGATGCCGATCACGATAACGCCCGCCGCCGCGAGAAGGCCCGCCAGCGAGCGTGAGCGGAACGGCGCGGCGGCGACCGGCTCGGCGGTGGTGTCCGCCGGCTCCGTGAGGGGCAGGAAGGCGAGGCGCAGGTAGTAGAACGCCGCGATCGCGGAGTTGACGCCCAGCACGACGACGAGGACGATCTCACCCGCGTGGATGCCGCTGGTGAAGAGCGGCAGCTTCCCGAAGAAGCCGAGCAGCGGCGGCAGGCCGAGCAGGCTCAGGGCGCAGACCACGAGCGTCCAGCCCGCGCGCGGGTGGGTCGCGCAGAGGCCGCGGAGGTCGTCCCACGAATCGATCTCGCGAGCCTCGCCGTCTCGCCCGGGCGAGCGCTCGAGCATCGCGATCGCGGCGAACGCGCCGGTGTTCATGACGCCGTACGCGGCGAGGTAGAAGAGCACGGCGGCCACGCCGGAGCGGGCGAACGAGCCGTCCGCGGGCCCCGCGATGACGCCGACGAGCATGTACCCCGAGTGCGCGATCGAGGAGTACGCCAGCGTCCGCTTGACGCTGCCCTGCAGGATCGCGAGCACGTTGCCGACGGTCATCGTGAGCGCCGCGACGACCCACAGCAGCAGCCTCACCTGCTCGGGCAGGCGCGAGCCCCACGGGGTCTGCACGGCGGCTTCCCCGCTCAACAAGCGCGAGCCGGACCCGGCGAAGTCGTACGACCAGCCCGCCGTCGCGCAGAGGAGGAGGATGCCGAGGAAGCCCGCGGTCTTTGGCACGAACGCGAGGAAGGCCGAAACGGGCGACGCGGCGCCCTGGTAGACGTCCGCCGTGTAAAAGTGCATCGGCACGGCGGCGATCTTGAAGCCCATGCCCAGCAGCGCCAGCAGAACCCCCGCCATCGGGAGCGTCCCGATCCCCTGCTCGCGGAAGATCATCGCGATCTCGTTGAGCCTGGTCGTCCCCGTGCCGCCGTAGATGAGCGCGAAGCCGTAGAGGAACATCGCGGCGCCGAGCGCGCCCAGGAAGAAGTACTTCACGCCCGCCTCGCGGCTCGCGTTGCGCGCCGTCGAGACCGTGACCATGATGTACGTGGGGAGGCTGGTCAGCTCGAGCGCGAGGAAGAGCCAGACGAGGTCGTCGGCCCCGGCGCACAGCATCAGCCCTGTGAGCGAGAAGAGATAGAACGAGTAGAACTCCGCGGCGTTGGAGCGCAGCGGGTCGAAGACGCGCTTGCCGGAGGCGATCTGCGCCTCCTCCGAACGGTCGACGACGCCCGCCAGGAGCATGAGCAAGAGCAGCCCGACGCCCGCGATCACGGTCTTGGCGTACGGGACCATGTCCGGCAGCAGGAGCTGGCCCGACGCGGCGGTCGCCGCGGGCGTGAACCGGGTGCCGGTGATCGGGCAGACGCCGGGCGTCGTGCCGGGCGTCGTCGCGATCGCGAGATAAAGAGAGACGAGGACTCCCAGGCCGGCGACGACGGGCGTCGCGCGGCGCGTGCCGGCGGAACGGGAGAGGCCCAGCACCATCACGACGCAGGTCGTGAGGAAGAGGGCGATCTCGGGCCAGAGAAAGGCCAGGCGCTCCGTCATCGGTGCACCTCCGGTTGCGGCGACGCGTGCTCGGCGTTGGCCTCGGCCGGCTCATGCGGAGCACGCGAAACGTCGGCCGCGGCGCGGCCGACTTCCACCATCGTGAGCGTGTTGCGCACGTCCGGGGAGATCATGTCGAGCACGGGCCCGGGATAAACGCCGAGGAAGATGCACAAAGCGGCCAACGGCGCGAGCACGCCGATCTCCCGCGCCGTGAGGTCGGCGGGCAGCACGGCGTTCGTTTCTCCGGCGTTGTGCGCGCCGTGGTCGTGCGCGTGCGGCTCGCGGAGCTTGCCCCACACGACGTGGCCGAGCATGTAGAGCAGGTACATCGCCGCGATAATGACGCCGGTGCCCGCGATGATCGCGTACCAGGGGCCGAGGTCGCCGAACGTCGCGCCCACGGGCCGGTGCGCCGCGAGCGAACCCCAGACGCCGCTGCCCCACGCGCTGCTGGCCTGGAACGTGCCCATGAGGCACATGAACTCGCTGACGAAGCCGTTGAGGCCGGGGAGGCCGACGCTCGCCATCGTGAAGAAGACCATGAACGTGGACCAGACGGGCATGCGCGCCCCGAGGCCGCCGAGTTCCTTCATGCTGCGGGTGTGGTAGCGCTCGTAGACCATGCCGATGAGGAGGAAGAGCGCGCCCGTCGAGAGCCCGTGGTTGATCATGTAGAGGATGCTGCCGGCGACCCCCGTGTGGTTGAGCGCGAACATGCCGAGCATGCAGAAGCCCAGGTGCGCGACCGACGAGTAGGCCACGAGCTTCTTCACGTCCGTCTGCACCCAGCAGATCAGCCCGCCGTACACGATGCCGATCACGCACAGGTTCGCGAGCAGCGGCGCGTACTCCGCGACGGCCGCGGGCGTGAAGGGCAGGACGAACCGGTACACGGCGTACGTGCCCAGTTTGAGGAGCACGCCCGCGAGCACGACGCTGCCGGCCGTCGGCGCCTCGGTGTGGGCGAGGGGCAGCCACGTGTGCACGGGGAAGAGCGGGACCTTGACGGCGAAGCCCGCCATCATCGCGAGCAAGAGCCAGCCCTGCGTCTCGATCGGGAGCGACCGCGCCGTCACGGCCAGCGCGTCGATCATGAACGTCCACTGCCCCTCGTTCCGCTCTGCGTGCCGCCACGCGATGTAGACGAGCCCGGCCAGGGCGATGATCGAACCCGTGAAGGTGTACAGAAAGAACTTGACGGCGGCCTTCTTGCGGTTGGTCGAGCCGTAGATGCTGATGAGCACGAACATCGGCACCAGCGTGAACTCGAAGCAGGTGTAGAAGAGGATCAGGTCCTTGGCGATGAAGACGCCCGTCACCGCCGCCTGCAGCGCGAGGAGGCTGGCGTAGTACGTCCGCTCTCGCTCCTTGACCGCAGAGAAGGACGCGAAAACGCAGATCGGCCCCAGCAGCGCGGTGAGGAGCACGAGGAGCAGGCTCACCCCGTCGAGCCCGGCGGCGAGCATGACGCCCAGGCCCTCCGCCCACGGCACGGCGAAGAAGAGGGACTGGGTCTGCGCGCCGTCCGTGCGCCAGACGCACGCGACCCAGACCGAGAGGGCGAGCGCGGCGAGCGTCGTCGACGCGGCGATCGCGCGCGCGGTCTTCGCGCTCCCCGCCGCGACGAGCAGGGCACCGACCAACGGGATCAGCAGGAGCGCGATCAGGAGCATCGGTGGTCCATCAATTCACGAGCAGGGAGACGATGAAGACGACGAGCAGGATGACGCCGACGCCGCCCGCCATGCCGAGGGCGTAGCCGTGCATCTCGCCGGACTGCATCGGCCGGATGACGCGCCCGAACATGCGCGGGAAAGCGCCGAGGAGGTTGACGATCCCGTCGACGATGTACTGGTCGATGAGATGGAAGACGTGCGAGAGGATGTTGAGCGGGCGGACGATCAGCGCGTCGTAGATCTCGTCCACGTACCACTTGGCGTTCGCCGCGCCGTGGACCGTGCGCAGGCCGGGGACAAGGCCGAAGAGCGTGTCCGCACGGCTGGTGTGGCTCGTCGTGCGACCCGCGCCGTGGAAGAACCACGCGAGCGCGATGCCGGTCGCGCCGACGACGCCCGACAGCCAGTACATGAGCGCGTGCGGATCCCGGCCGAAGAGCGTTCCGCCGTGCGGCGCGTGCATCGCGGCGCTGCTGTGATCGACCATCGAGACGACCCAGCCGCCGTGCGACTCGTGCCCGTGCGCGTCGGCGTGGCCGTGGACGAAGTAGACGCCCACCGCCGCGATCGACAGGAGCGCGCACGCCGCCATCACCAGGTTCATCGCCCAGCCCGGCGCGTGCGGGTGGAAGTGCTCCTCCGGCGTCCCGCCCTTGGGCGACGCCGCCCCGTCGTGACCGTGGCCGTGGCCATGCCCGTGCGCGTCGTCGTGCCCGTGATCGTCGTGCGCATGCGCGTGCGCGTCGGGCCCCGGCTCGTACATCGGCGGGCCCGTGAAGACGCGGAAGAAGACGCGGAACGTGTAGTACGCCGTCATCCCGGCGGTGAGCAGCAGGAGCCAGCCGACCGCCCGTGAGCCCGCGATGCTCGCCTCGTCCGTGTTGCTGAAGGCCTGTGCGAGGATCATGTCCTTGCTGTAAAAGCCCGCGGTGACGAGCGGGAACCCGGCGAGATTCAGCGCGCCCACCAGCATCGCGAAGCCGACGACCCCCCACCCCTTCATTTTCCAGACGCCGCTCAGCCTGCGCAGGTCGAGCTGCCCGGCGAAGCCGTGCATCACCGCGCCGCAGCAGAGGAACAGCGTCGCCTTGAAGAAGGCGTGCGTGAAGACGTGGAAGACCGCGCCCCCGCTCGTGAGCAGGCCCAGCCCGGCGAACATATATCCCAGCTGCGAGACCGTGGAGTAGCCCATCACGCGCTTGATGTCGTAGTAGGCCATGCCGATCGTCGCGGCCCAGAAGGCCGTGATCGCCCCGCCCCACGCGACGAAGGTCAGGACCGTCCGGTCGGGGTCGGCGTCGTACAGCGGCAGCATGCGCGCGATGAGGTAGACGCCCGCCGTCACCATCGTCGCGGCGTGGATCAGCGCCGACACGGGCGTCGGGCCCTCCATCGCGTCCGGGAGCCACGTGTACAGGAGCAGCTGCGCCGACTTGCCGAAGGCGCCCGCCGTCAGGAGCAGCGGCGTGACGACCGTCAGCCACGTGCTCATCTGGATCTGGTTGCCCGACGCGTCGACGCCCGACGCGATCATCGGGAAGAGCCGCGCGTACTCGACCGTGCCGAAGGCGGTGAAGATGCTGAACATCGCCATCAGCAACCCGAGGTCGCCGATGCGGTTCATGATGAACGCCTTCTTCGCCGCGGCGACCGCCTCCGGCTTCTTGTAGAAGTACCCGATCAGCAGGTACGAGCACAGCCCGACCCCCTCCCACCCGAGGAACAGGAGCGTGAGGTTGTCGGCCATCACAAGCACCGACATGCTGAAGACGAAGAGACAGAACGCGGCGAAGTAACGGTTGTAGCCCGCGCCCAGGTCGTGGCTCATGTACTCGCTGCTGTAGAGCGCGATGAGCGTCGCCAGCCCGGTCACAAAGAGCATCCACACGCAGGTGAGCGAATCGACGTAGAAGGCAAAGTTCGAGGTGAAACTCTCGCCGACGCCGCTCCCCCACGACCAGTGGAGCCACCGGAAGCCCAAGACACGCATCGGCGTCGTGTCGGCGCCGTTGAAGTGCGTCAGGAACAGGTGCAGCGTGAGGCCGAACGACGCCGCGAGGCAGGCGACCGTGAGCCACGCCGGGAGCTTGCTCTTGACCCGCCACGCGGCGCACAGCCCGCACAGGACGAGCCCGGCGAGGGGCAGGAGCGCGATAAGTAGGTACATCGGCGGCCCGTCGCGCAACGCGGCCGCCGCGGCGGGCGCCGCCTGCGCGCCGTCGTGCTGCGCGACGGCGAGCGACGAGAGAAGGGCCGGGATTGCCGCGGTCGGGATCACCCCTCGAGGTCCCTCCACTCCTCGGCGCTGAGCGAGTCGCGCCGCCGGAAGAGCAGCACGACCAGGGCCAGGGCCATCGCGGCCTCCGCCGCGGCGACCGTGAGCACGAAGATCACGAACGTCTGCCCGGAGAAGTCGAGGTGGTAGCGGCCGAACGCGACGAGCGCGATCCCCGCCGCCTGGAACATCAGCTCCGTGCAGAGGAACATGATGATGAGGTTGCGTCTCGTCATGAAGCCGATCAGGCCGATCGCGAACATGATCGCCGAAACGGCCACGTAGTGCGCGAGCGTCAGATGGCTCATGGCGTCCGGGTAGCCGGCCTGCGCGAGCGTCGTCATACGCCCCCTCCCCCGGTGTGCGCCGGCTGCTGCGTCAACCCGAGCGGCGAATCGACCGCGGGATCGCCGGCGGCGTCGGCCTCGGCGAGCTGCGTCACGCGCCGGCTCTTGGCTTCCTCGTCGAGCTGCACCTGCTTACGGGAGAGAACGACGGCGCCGAGCATCGCCATGAGCAGGATGACGCCGGCGATCTCGATCGTGCCGGGGTGGTCGCGCAGCAGGTTGAAGCCCAGCAGTTCGCCGTTGGTCATGCGCAACTGCTCGGGCCATTCGGGCCTGGGGAGTTCCTTGCCGCCGGGGAGCACCACCACGCCCTCGGCGACGCGCGAGAGGTCCGCGGATTGACCGCTCTCGAGGAGGCCGTGGTTGCGCAGCACGCGATCGACCTTCCGCGGCACCGAGGCGAGCATCGCGTCCGGGTTCGCGACCGCCGGCGCCGGCACGTTCGGCAGCCCCCGGAACGCCATCGCCGTGAGGGCCGCGAGCACGAGGAAGCCCGCCATGGTCGCCGCGATCGGCTCGCGCGCCTGCGTGTCGTACTCGGCCAGGACCTCCTCCTGGCCCTCCTCGGGCGCCTGCGTCGCGAGCATGATGACGAAGAGGTAGGTGATCAGGATCGCGCCGGCGTAGACGATGATGAGCGCGAAGGCCATGAACTCCGCGGAGAGAAGCAGGAACAACCCCGCGGACGCGATGACCGTGAGAATGAAGTAGAGGGCCGCGTAGACAGGCCTCGGGTGCGTGATCACGCGCAGCGCGGCGGCGAGTCCGACGAGCGAAAATATATAGAAATAGACGTTCGGCAGGTGCTCTCTGCCCGCCTTGAGGCCCAGCGCGAGCATGAGAAGGCCCGCGGCGAGCCCGGCGACGAGCCCGCCGACGATCTGGGGCGTGCGGCCCCGCCGGGGGAGCGCAAGGCACACGCCCGCGGCCCCCAGCACCAGCAGAACGAAGAACACGGTCGGGTTGATGATCTGGTTCAAACCTGATCCCGGACCGTTGCCGTCCGTGCCCGGCGCGGCCCGCGCTCCTCTGCGCAAGTGCCCCGTGCCGTCACGTCCCGGAAGGGCGACAGGATAGATGGGGGCGGGCGGCGGTTCAACCCAGCCGCCGGCGGGCCCGCCATGCGCGGGTTTGATACGATCGGCTGTGTCCGCGCCGACGACCACCACCATGCCGACGGGCGCGGCCGTGAACGCCCGCCCCGGGTTCCGCGCGTGGCTCCCCAACGCCTTGACAGGCCTGCGCTTGCTGATCGCGGTGGCGTTCTTCATCCTGCTCGCCGTCTGGACGTACCCCACGCGCGAGCTCGTCGTGACGCCCGTGCACCCTGTCTGGCCGTATCTGGTCTGCGCGGCGCTTTTCGGGCTCGCGGCGCTGACCGACGCGATCGACGGCCCCCTCGCGCGGCGCTGGAGGACGGTCAGCCGCTTCGGCCGTGTGATGGACCCCTTCGCGGACAAGGTGCTCGTCATGGGCGCGTTCATCATGCTCGCGGGGCCGAACTTTTCGTACGACGTCGACGGACCAAAGAACCTGCAAGTCTCTGGCATCCTGCCCTGGATGGTCGTGGTCATGCTGTCGCGCGAGCTGCTCGTCACGACCGTGCGCTCGATCCTCGAGAGCGAGGGCAAGGACTTTTCCGCGACCGCGAGCGGCAAGGCGAAGATGATCGTGCAGGCCCTCGCGGTGCCGGCGATCCTCGTCCTGCTGGGGATCGCGCCGGTCCAGCACGGCACCTGGGGCCGTGCCACCATCGACGCGATCGCGTGGACGACGGTGATCGTGACGCTGATCAGCGGCGTGCCGTACGCCGTCCGCGCGGTGCGCGCGATCTAAGCGTCCCGGCTACCGCGCCACCGCCCTGCGGGCGCGGATTTCTTCGCTCCCGAGCTGCCCGCACGCCCCCATCATCCGCCGGCCCTTCGTGCGCCGCCGCTTCACGAAGACGCCCTCCTCGACCAGCCACCCCATGAAGCGCTCGACCTCGTCCTCGCCGGGCGCGGGCCACGGGCTATCGCGGCGCGGGTTGTACGGGATGAGGTTCAGCACCGCGCGCAGCTTGTTCGTCGCGTCGCCGGTGACGCTCTTATGCACGCCGAAGGGGCGCAGGAACTCGGCGATCTGGACGGCGTGCTCGCGCGCGTCGTTGACGCCGGGGATGAGGACGTACTCGACGCAGAGCTTGTTGCCCGCGAACTTCGGCCACTCGACGAGCGCCCGCTGCACGTCGGCGAGCTTCCAACGCTTGTTCACCGGCATCAGCCGCTCGCGCAGTTCGTCGTTGGGCGCGTTGAGCGAGAGCGCGAGCCCCAGCCGGTGCCACCCCGGCTCCTTGATCTGCTCCGCCAGACGCCGGATGCCGTCCACCCGCCCCACCGTCGAGATCGTGATCCGGCTCACGCCCATGTGCGGGCCGTTGTGGTCCTTGAGCACCGCGACCGCCCGGATGACGTTGTCGTAATTGTCGAAGGGCTCGCCCATCCCCATGAAGACGATGTTGCGGGGCCGCACGCCCACGACGTGCACCGCCGCGAACCACTGCGCCACGATCTCGTGCGGCAGGAGCGAGCGGATCAAACCCATCTGGGCCGTCTCGCAGAAGCCGCACCCCATGGCGCACCCGACCTGACTCGAAAGGCAGAGCGTGTACGTCGTCTCCCCCTTGGAGCCGGTCATCGGGATCAGCACGGACTCGGCCGCGAGGTCCTCGGGCGCGGCGGAAGCGACGGGGAGGCGGAAGAGCGAACCGGCCGGCATCTCCGGCGCCTTAGGCATGTGCGTGAGGAACTTGACGACCTCGCCCTCGGGCGAGTCCTCACGCAGAACACGCGACACCCGGACCGCCGGCACATTCGCGCCGGGCAGGTCGCAGACGCCCTCGCGGAAGATCGTGCGGTACGCCTCGAGCGCCCCCGGGACGCCGCCGAGCCGCCCCACCAGAACAGACCCCGAATACAGCCGAACAAACTCATCGCTCGTAAGGCCGAGGGGGTTGGGCTTCGTGGCGGGAGCGTTCATCGAGCGACTGTACGGGCCGGATTCGCGGCTTGCACCCCGCCGCGTTTCCGGTACATTGTGGGGGCGGGGCCGCAAGTTCCACATGCGTGCGCCGCGCCTGGAGTCCGCATGCAGCGACGCGCCTTCACCCTGATCGAGCTCCTCGTCGTGATCGCGATCATCGCGCTCCTCATCGGGCTCATCCTGCCCGCGGTCGCCAAGGCCCGCGAGGCGGGACGCATCGTCAAGTGCCAGATCAACATGCGCTCGTTCGGCCTCGCCGCGACGAACTACGCGCAGGACTACAAGGATCGCATCTGGCCCACCGTGCCGCGGAACCCGCTCACGCAGCAGGTGCAATGGCCGGCGGACCCGAACCCGGACCCCAACGACCGGAACGTGGCGCTCTGGGCGCAGCGCGTCGAGAACGGCGTGCGCATGCCGGGGCTGATGTACGACTACATCCAGAACGCGCACGAAGTCGGCGAGTGCCCCACCAACAAGCGCCGCAAGATCGGCGCCGAGTCGGGCAACGCCAGCGTGAATGTCTGGAACTCGCGTACGGGCGTGCAGTTCGACTACACGATGGTGGACGAGATGGAGGGGGCGAAGCTCGGCCTCCAGGGCACGATGGGGTACGTCCCCCCGAACCACCCGACGCCGCTCCGGCTCAACGCCACGCAGGCGCAGAACGTCAAGGCCTTCCGCGGCCTCGTCCTCTACATCGAAGAGAGCACGAAGTACTACAACCAGGACTTCCGAGACGGCATGTGGGGGAACCTTGATCAGCTGACGATGCGCCACGGGCGCGGCGGGAACGCCGTCTTTCTCGAGGGGCATGTCGAGCTGCTCAAGCCGCCGACGGACGGCGATGAATTGACGCACAACGGCAACGCCGACTTCGAGGGGAACGACGTTTACATCAATGTCACGGGCCAGAACACCAACTGGTACCGGCTGTCGGGCTCGGGCCCGCCGGGCCAGGGCGAGCACTTCGCGGCGCGGTACGGCTGGATCAACAACCCGCGTTGATCCGCTTCACGCGACGCCGCACGCGCGGCGCCACATCGCGCGCAACGCCGCGCCGTAGCGGGCCGCGAAGGCCGGCGCGTCCGTCAGCGGACTCGACCGCACACGCTCGCGCAGCGTCTCGCGGTACCGCGCCGTCCGCGCGGGGTCGTTGGCGAGCCCGACGGCGATCTCGACGAACGCGTCATCGTTGCTCGCGATCAATTCCGGAACGCCGGCGGCGCGCAGGAGGCTGACGCCGACGCGCGACACGTGCCGGTCCCCCTCCAGCGTCACGACGGGCACACCCATCCACAACGCCTCGCACGTGGTCGTCGTGCCGTGGTACGGGTACGTGTCCAGCCCGATGTCGATGTGCTCGTACTGCGCGAGGTGGTCGCGGATCTCCGGGGGCGGGGGCAGGAGCTTCACGCGGTCGCCGATGCCGGCGTCCTCGAACATCTTCCGCACCGGGCGGGCCACGCTCGGGTCGTCGAAGTTGGCGCTCTTGAGAACGAGGACCGATTCCGGGACCGCGTTGATCACCCTCGCCCACAGACGCGCGACCCGGTCGTTGATCTTGCGGGCCGCGTTGAAACTGCCGAAGTGCACGGCGCCGGCCCCCCGCTCGCCGCGGCGGACATCCGGCGCGTCCTCCGGCGGGCGGTAGCAGAGGAAGCACGGGTCGAGGCGCCAGAGCCTCTCGCTCGCGCGCTCGTCGTAGTTCGGGCTGAGGCCCGGCGTCGATTCCGGCGGCGGGTCGGTCGCGCCGTCCACGATCCGGTAATCGACCGTGGGAAGCCCCGTTGTCTCCGGATAGCCGCACCAGGTGACCTGCACGTGCGCGGGCTTGTGCGCCAGCACCCCGGTGCGCTGGCCGTTGGTGAGGCCCGCGAGGTCGATGAGGATGTCGATCTTGTCCGCGAGGATCTTCTGCGCGAGCACGGCGTCGGCGTCGGCCCAGCAGTTCTTCCAGGACTTGACAAGCCTGCGCATCCGGTCGGAGTAGTCGTCCTCCGCCATGTTGGTCGCGTAGACGTGGAGCTCGAAGGCCGAGCGGTCCAAGTGCGCCATCAGCGGCTCCGCGAAGAATCCCACCGAGTGACGGCGCAGGTCCGGCGACATGAAGGCGACGCGCAGCTTCCGCTCCGCGTCCGCCGGGCCGATCGGCGGCAGGGGCGCCCGCGCGTGCGCCCGCGCGCAGTGGCGGCCGAAGTCCATGTGCGCCGAGGCCACCTTCGCCGGGTCGGACTCGATGCGGTTCGTGTTCGCGACGGCGTACGCGATCCGGAAGTTGTGGGAGTCGGGGAAGGCCCCGAGCGCCCGCTCGAGGAGGGCGAGCCCGTCGTCGATGCGCCCGAGCGTCAGGAGCGCGACCGCGTGCGTCATGGTGAGCTGGTCGTGCATCCCGTGCTTGGCGCCCTCCTCGCACTGCGCGAGGGCCTCAGCGGGGCGCTGCCGCTCCATCAGGATGTTGGCGATGCCGACGCGCGCGTTCTGGTTGTCGGGCTTGAGGGCCACCGCGCGCTCGAAGTTCTTGAGCGCCGTGTCGCGCTTGGCCTGCGTCTGGCGCGGGTGGTTGATCTGCAGGATGCCCAGGTTCGTCAGCAGTTCCGCGTTGTCGGGCACGAGCTTGACGGCCTGCTCGCAGAAGAACTCCCCCTGCTCGACGCGGCCGGCGGACTGGCAAGCGAGGGCGAGCGCCGTCAGCACGCCGACATCGGACGGATTGCTCGCGTACACACGCTGCAGGAGGGTGATCGCCTCCGGCGCGCGGCCGCGCGCGACCAGATCGATCGCCTGGTCGATCTTGGGTTGCGTCGCGGATGAGCGGAGCGGGGGCATGGGCCCAATCGTTCGCTCGCTCTTGGTACCCCGCCGCTCCGCGGCGGGTCTTCTTCGCAGGCCCAGCGTCTCACCGGGCGCCAATTGCACGTTGCGTTCGGACGCGGTGAGGGGGTGACGCGGTGACAAGGAGATGCGCTCATCGCACCTGTTCACCTCCCCACCTACTCACCTGTTCCGCTTCTCCACCCTCGTTCGCTTGTTCGCTCGTTCGCTCGTTCGCTCATTCGCTTCTTCGCTCTTCCCCTATCCTCCCCCGTGCCGCGTCGCGTCCGCAACCGAAACCTCGACCCCGACGAGTCCGACCTGCCGCGCGACGAGGACGTCGATTCGCTCGACGACGCGACGCGCGTCTGCCCCTCGTGCGGCGCGCGGAACTATGACGACGTGGAGCTCTGCCACAAGTGTGGGCTGGCCTTCACCGCGGCCCGCGCCGGGCCGCCCCCCTGGGCCGTCGGCGTCGTGGTGCTCGTGATCATCGGGCTGCTGCTGGCGTACATCCTCTGACCGTTAGCGCACCACCGCGCGCAGGAACGACGACGCGCCGGACGCGGCCAAGACCGCCTCCTCGCAGCACGCCGCGGGGATGAGCACCGTGTCGCCCTTCGAGAGCCGCGTTTCTTCTACCGCCCCGGCATGGATCACGCCGCCACCGGAAAGGCACACGACCACCTGCGGCCGCCGCTGCGTGGGCTCTTCGCGCAGCTCGACGGTCTCGCCGGCCGCGAGCGTCAGGCCGTCCACGTCGAAGTAGCCGGTCGTGACGAGCCGGGCGGATCGCTCGCCGGGGGCGAGGCGCGTGGCGTCGCGCGCTTCCTCCCACTGGATGCACTCGAGGGACTCTTGCACGTGGAGCGCCCTGCCCTTGCGCCCCCAGTCGTAGACGCGGAACGTCGTGTCGCTCGGCGTCTGCACCTCCGCGACGACGACGCCGGCGCCGAGCGCGTGCACGGTGCCGCTGGGCAGGTTGTGCATCTCGCCCGGCGCAGCGGGGACGGCGCCGAGCAGCTCGACCACGCCCGAGCCGTCGCCCTCCCGAAGCGCCGCCCCGAATCGCTCGCGGGTCACGCCGGGCCTGACGCCCTTGTAGATCACCGCGCCCGGCTTCGCGCCCAGGATGTACCAGCACTCGGTCTTGAGGTGCGCGTCCGCGTGCGTCCGCGCGTACGCGTGGCTCGGGTGCACCTGCACCGAGAGGTTCTCGCGCGCGTCGAGGAACTTGACGAGGAGCGGGAAGCCCCCCGCCCGTGTCGGCTTCCCGGTGCCCAGGAGATCCTCGCCCCACATCGCCGCGGCGTCCCGAACACTCTTCCCCGCGAGCGGGCCGTTCGCGATCACCGACCGCACGGCGCCGCCCCCCGCTCCCGAGGCGGACGTCGCGTCAAGGTCGGCGAGTTCCCAGCTCTCGCCGATGCGCGAGCCCGGCGCAACGTCCTTGCCGAAAGCGCGCAGCGCGTCGCCGCCCCAGACCTTCTCGAAGAGTTGCGGGCGCAGGAGGAGCGGGGAGGGCGTCGTCACGGGCCAAGTGTTGGCCCACCGCGCTCAGTACTTACTGCCGTCGGACATCATGCCGCTCACGCGCGCGTCAAAGGCGATGCGCAGCCCCTGGTCCGGGCCGCCGGCCGGGCAGACCAGCCCCTGCACGTCGGTGATGAACCGGCGGCGCTGGCGCTTCACCTCCCGGCACAGGATGTACAAGTCCTCCCCGGGCACCACCGCGCTGCGGAAGGCCGCGTTCTCGATCCGGAGGAACAGCACGAGGCTCGGCGCGCCCAAACGCACAAGGAAGGCATAGCACGCGAGCTGCGCGGCCGTCTCGATCATCAGGACGCCGGGGAAGGTGGGCTTGCCGGGGAAGTGGCCATCACACCAGAACTCGCCGTCCCGCACGTGCTTGACGGCGATGCACCGCTCCCAGGCGGGATCGTGCCACACGATCGCGTCCAGCAACGACATCACGCCGCGGTGCGGGATGAGCCGCTCGATCTCGCCCTTGCCCGCCGTGCGCGCACGGAGATCAACCCCCGCCGGATCAAAGAGGCACCGGCCCGGCGCGGCGGACCGCCCCCCGCCCTCGCCGGCGATATCCGCGACGCCCTGCTCCGACACGGTCACTCCTTCTTCTCTGTTCCCGTTTCCGAACCGTCACGGGCCTCGAGCACCTTCTCGCGGATGACCTGCGCCTGGGCCTTGATGTCCTGCATCGACTTGCGCACCCGGGTGCCGGCGGCCTTGTTCCCGCCCTTCCACTTCATGTAGTCGCCCTTGGCCTCGGCAACGATCTGCTCCAGGCGTTCGAATTCGTCCACGGCGCGCTCCTTCCCGGGTGCGGCACACGTCGCCCCTCGAAGGAATGATACCAACGCCGCTCGCGGCCCGATGCGGCCACCGACGCGACCTTCGATAAGCTTCTCTTCACACGCCGGTCGAGCCGAAGCCGCCGGGACCGCGCTCGGTGCTCGAAAGATCGGCGACCTCCACGATCGCCGCGCGGCTGACGGGGGCGATGACCAACTGCGCGATCCGCATGCCGTGCGTCACAACGAACGCCGCGACCCCGAGGTTGATGAGCGCGACCTTGAGCTCGCCCCGATAGTCCGCATCGATCGTCCCCGGTGCATTGGGGACCGTGACGCCGTGCTTGGTCGCCAGGCCCGAGCGCGGCCGCACCTGGCCTTCGTACCCGGCGGGGATCGCGATCGCCCAACCAGTCGGCACGACGATGATCGCGCCCGGCGCGATGCACAGTTGTTCATTGCCCGGAAGGCACGCCGCGAGGTCCATCCCGGCCGCGAGATCGGTCTGATAACCCGGAGTGATAGCGCTCGGCGACAGACGCTTGAGTTCAAGACGGACCGTCATCAGACAGCAACGCCCATCGGGGCCTTGGGCCTGAGCGTGGTGACCACCTGCACCGTCTGACTATCCGCCCGATTGAGTTCGCCCAACAGGCGGTCGCACGCCGCGATGAGACGCCGCGTCTCAGTGATGGACTTTTCCATGGCGGACTGACCCGCGACTGCGCGGAAGAGGTCGCCCCGTTCAGCTGAAGCCTGCGCGGCCATGAGGTCCTTCAGCAACGACTCCGCCGCGGCGCGGTTGCGCTCGATCTGGTCTCGCACGTCGTTGAAGCAGCCCCGATTCGTCATAGAAACCCCTCGCGCACCCGGCCGGCGGCCCGGGTAGATGAACAGCATATCACGCCGCGGCGATTCGTGCGGGATCCGACACGTCCGATACGTTCGCGTCGTTTTCGGTACTTGTGCGGCCGATTACGCCCGATAAGTGGCGCAGAATCGCCGCCCGGACGGCGTTCGCCTCTGGATTGGTCCGCACGGTGCCCAACTCGGCCAGCATCCGGGGCACGCTGTCGCGCACCGGTGAGGCCTCGTGCAGGGCGAAGATGCCGGGGTGGGGCGTGCGCTCAAGGGCCTCGGCGCGGTAGGCAAGCTCCTCGTGCAGTTTCTCACCGGGGCGTACGCCGGTGATCGCCACGTCGATCCGCGGAGCATCGCCTGATTGAGGGGCGGCGCCCGGGAGCACGGGTTCGTAGCCGTACTGGCGGGCGAAGCGCAGGGCAAGGTCGAGGATTCGGACCGGGTCGCCCATGTCGAGGATGTACACCGGCTGACGAGCCCCAGTCACCATCGCGCCCGCTTGGATCACGAGGCTTGCGGCCTCCGGGATCGTCATGAAGTACCGGGTCATCCGGGCATCGGTCACGGTCAGCGGCCCCCCCTCGGCGAGCTGCTGCCCCCAGATCGGGAGGACACTGCACGCACTGCCGAGCACGTTGCCAAAACGGACAATCGAGTACCGGGTGCGGTCGGACCGGCCGCCGAGCCACTGCACGTAGACCTCGGCGAGGCGCTTCGTGGCCCCCATCATGCTCGAGGGGTTCACGGCCTTGTCGGTCGAGATCATGACGAAACGCTCGGCGCCCGCGGCGCCGGCGGCGTCGGCGATCGACTTGGTCCCGAAGAGGTTGTTCGAGAGAGCGTGGGCCGGGTGGTCTTCCATCAGCGGCACGTGCTTATGCGCCGCGGCGTGGAAGACGGCGTGCGGCGCGAGGCCGACGACGTGGCGGAGGGTGGCGTCGGCGTCCACGACGTCGTTCAGGATCGCGCGCCGCGCGAGGCCGGGGAAGCGGCGGCCGATCTGGGCGTCGATCTCGAAGAGGGCGTTCTCCGACCGCTCCATCATGATGAGCTGGGAGGGGCCGAAGGTCGCGGCGATACGGCAGATCTCGCTGCCGATGCTCCCGCCCGCGCCCGTCACCAGCACGCGCTTGCCCTCGAGGGCCTCGCGGACGAGGCGGCGGTCGATGCCGTACGGCGTGCGGCCGATGAGTTCGGTCGTGTTCAGGGAGGCGGGGCTCAGGCCGTTGGCCTGGGGCGGGCGCGAGAGAAGGTCGGTGAGCGTCGGGACGAAGCGCTCCGGGATCGCCAGCGCGCGCAGGACGTGGCGGACGCGGCTTAGAAGGGCGGCGTCGCCGGCCGCGAGGCTGACGATGGCGCAGGAGAAGGGGGCGCCGGCGTGGAGCCCGCCGAGCGACTCGAGGTTGCCGAGCACGGGCAGCCCGGCGATGTCCGGCGGGTGATCGACCGCATCGACGACGACGCAGCCCACGCTCGCGGGGAGAAGGTCCGTCACCGCGAGCTGGCCGGCGAGAGCCGCGAGGGACTCGACCGTGCCGACGAGGACAGGCGCGCTCCAGAGGGCGTGCTCGCGGCGGGCGGTCGCCGGGATGGTCGTCGTGTGCGTCATCGTGTCGAACGACCCGGAACGGTGGTCTATCGGCCGGGGGGCTTCCACCGGCACTGTTTTCCTTGATGCAGCGGCCGACGGTTACGATTGGCCGATGATCACCCGCATCCGGGGCGTGCTGGAATCCGTGGAGGGGACGAGCGCCACGATCGCGGTCGAGGGCGGGGCGTTCGCGTACGAGGTGCTGGTGCCGGCGTTCCTCGCGGTGGAGCTCGCCCCCGCGGCGGGCTCGGTCGTCACGCTCGTGACCGTCGAGTACCTCGAGGGGCAGGGGCAGGGCGCGTCGTTCACGCCGCGGATCGTCGGCTTCCAGGACGCGGCGCAGCGCGAGTTCTTCACGCTCCTCACGAGCGTCTCGGGGATCGGCAACCGCAAAGCGCTGCGGGCGCTCGCCAAACCGCCGGCGACCCTGGCGCGGGCGATCGCGGAGAAGGACACGCGCCTGCTCGCGACGATGCCGGAGATCGGCAAGCGCATGGCCGAGCGCATCATCACCGAGCTCGACGGCAAGGTCGAGCCCTTCCTCGCCGCGGGCGTCAAGGTCGAGGTCAAGTCGCCGGGCCGTTCCGGCTCCCTCGGCAACGTCGGCGACGACGCGGTGCTGGCGCTGATGGCGCTCGGGCAGACGCGGGGCGAGGCGGAGGAGAACGTGCGCCGCGCCCTGGCGAAGGCCCGCAAGCAGAAGAACGAGCCGGAGACCGCCGACGAGATCGTGCAGATGGTCTTCGGTGCCGCGTGAGGATGCGATCTCCCGAGCGTGAGCCCGCGGTCGCGGCGTCGGCGCCGATCGCGTCGCCGCCGAGCGCCGCGCAGGTCGAGTCGCCGGGTCTTCTCGACCGCGTCTTCTCCCCGCGCGGCGAGCTCACCGGCGCGATCCTCGCGGGGGCGTTCCTCCTCGGGGGCTTCGTCGCGCATTCGCTCCTGAAGATCGAGAGCGCCGGGGTGCTCTACTGGGCGAGCCTGGCGGTCGGCATGGTCTTCGGGCTCCGCGCCGCGGCGGAGGCGCTGCGCGAGAAGAAGGTGGACATCGACGTGCTCATGGTCGTCGGCGCGGCGCTCGCCGCGGCGATCGGCCACCCCGAGGAGGGCGCGCTCCTGCTCTTCCTCTTCACGCTCTCGGGCGCGCTGGAGGAGCTGGCGTCGGAGCGGACGAAGCGCGAGGTCGAGGCGCTCTTCCAGTTGATGCCGAAGGCGGCGCTGGTGCTGCGCAGCGGCGCGTGGGTGGAGGCCGACGCGGAGAGCCTGGCCGAGGGCGAGATCGTGAAGGTGCGGCCGGGGGAGCGCGTGCCCGTGGACTGCGCCGTCGTCAAGGGCACGTCGTCGATCGACCAATCGACGATCACCGGCGAGAGCATGCCTCGGCTCGTCAAGGAAGGGGACGAGCTCTACGCCGGCACGGTGAACACGGACGACCCGCTCGAGGCGCGGGTGCTGCGGCCGGCGAAGGAGTCGAGCCTCGCGAAGATCATGAACCTGGTCGTCGAGGCGCGGGAACGGCGCGAGCCCTTCCAGCAGGCGATCGACCGCCTGAGCCAGCCGTACACGATCTTCGTCTTCGCCATCGCGATCGCGACGGCGCTGGTGTGGCGGTTCGGGCTAGGCCGGCCGTGGATCGGCGAGACGCCGGCGACGGGCGCGGTCTACACGGCGATCACGCTCCTCATCGTCGCGTCGCCGTGCGCGCTGATCATCGCGACCCCTACCGCCACGCTCGCGGCGATCGCGCGGGCGGCCCGGGCGGGCGTCCTCTTCAAGGGCGGACAGAGCCTCGCTCGGCTCGCCCGCGTCTCGAGCGTCTGCCTCGACAAGACGGGCACCCTCACCTACGGGCGCCCACGGCTGTACGAGGTGCACCCCGTCGCGTGGTCAGACGGCTCCGCGCTGCTCGCGGTCGCCGCGGGGCTGGAGGCGGACGCGACGCACCCGATCGCGCGGGCCATCCGCGAGGCCGCGGCGGAGCGGGGTGTCGAGCCGGCGCACGTCGAGCGCGTGAACCACACCGTCGCGCAGGGGATCGAGGGGGAGATCAACGGGCGGCTCGCGCGCATCGGCGGCGCGGCGTTCGTCGAGGAGTGCGTGCCCGTCTGCCTGCGGCAACGGACGCGCGAGGTGCTCGGGAAGATCCAGCAGCGCGGGCATATCGGCGTGGTCGTCGGCGTGCGCGAGCGCGACAACCCCGACGCCGGCGAGGCGGCGGTGCTGATCATGGCGGACACCGTGCGTCCGGGGGCGGCGGCGCTGGCGTCGGAGCTGCACGCCCTGGGCGTGAAGCCGGTCCGGATGCTAACGGGGGACAACGGCGCGACGGCGGAGCGCGTGGCGCGATCGCTCGGGCTCGACGCCTTCGACGCCGAACTGCTGCCCGCGGACAAGCTGAGAATCGTGGGCGAGATGAAGGGCGCGAAGGGCGGCGTCGCGGTGATCGGCGACGGCGTGAACGACGCGCCGGCGCTCGCCGCGGCGGACATCGGGATCGCGATCGGCACGATCGGGACGGCGGCCGCGCTCGAGTCGGCGGACGCCGTGCTCCTCAACGACTCGCTGCACGCCGTGCCGTGGATCATCCGCCTCGCGCGGCGGACGCGGACAACGATCGGCGCGAATCTCTCGCTGGCGGTCGGGATCATCGTTATCGTGGGGATCGCGACGCTCGTCGGCTCGGCGCTGCGGCGGCCCGTGCCTCTGTCGCTGGGCGTCGTGGCGCACGAGGGCGGGACCCTGCTGGTCGTGCTCAACTCGCTCCGGCTGCTGGCATTCCCGCCGCCGACGGCCGGGGTCGTGCCGGACGACGGCGACTGAGACTTCCTCCGCCGCTACCGTCGGGCATGCAGCCCCTCGCGTCGTTGCCGTTGTCCGTGTTCCTCGAGCAGCTGGCCGCGAAGCAGCCGACGCCCGGCGGGGGCGCGACGGCCGGCGCCACGGGCGCGCTCGCGTGCGCTCTCGCGGAGATGGTCGTGTCGTACTCGGTCGGGAAGAAGTCGCTGGCGCAGCACACGGCGCTGCTCGACGATGCGAAGCAGCGCTTGCCGCGGGCGCGGGAGATCATGCTGACGCTCGCGGAAGAGGACGCGCAGGCGTACGGGCTCGTGAACGAGCTGCAGAAGCTGCCGGAGAGCGACGCGCGGCGGGTGCGCGAGATGCCCGCGGCGGCGGCGGCGAGCGTGCGGGTGCCCCTCGCCGTCGGCGCCTGTGCGCTGGACGCGTGCCGCGTGGCGCACACCCTGGTGGGCGCCTCGAACCAGCACCTGCGGAGCGACCTGGCGATCGCGGCGGTGCTCTTCGGGGCGTGCGCGAGGAGCGCACGGTGGAACGTCGTCGTGAATGTGCCGCTCCTGCCCGACGAGCGCGAGCGGGTGAAGGCCCGTGAGGACGCGGACTCGTACGCGGCGCAGACGGCGGCGATCGCGGCGAGGATCGAGGAAGGCTGCGCGTGATCAGCGGCGCAGGACGAGCCCGCGGCGGATGAGCACGCGGTCCTCGATGGGCCCGTCGCCCGCGTCCGTCACGCGGAGGACGATCGGCCCGGGCGCGACCTGCACGTTGAACGCCGCCTTGGGCGAGCCGGGCCGGAGCGACGCGCTCCAGACCTCTCTGCCGCCGCTCGAGAGCGTGATGTCGCAGCTGCCCCACACGCGGCAGGTGACGGGGAGCTCGACGCTCGCGCAGAACCGTTCGGCGCCCTCAGGCGCGGTCCACACCACCTCGATCGGCCCGCTGAGGGCGATGTCCGCGGCGCCCAGCGGCGCCTCGTCGGCGCGTTGGACGGCGGGCGGCGGCGTCCACGGGCGGTCGCTGGAAGCCTGCGACCAGGACATCGGCAGCTCGTTGATCGCCTGCACGCGTTCGCGGCGCGGCGCGAAGGCGCGCACGGCGGCGACGTCCACGGCCACCGGCGAGCCCGAGACAGCGGCGGCGGCGGTGAGCTTGCCGCGCGCGACGCGCGCGTCGTTCAGCGCGAGCGATGTGCCGTCCACAAACCAGGCCCATGCGCCGGCCGCGGACGCGGGCGGGTTGGCGAAGCGAACGCCCACGACGCGCACGGGCTCGATCGTGAGCGGATCGCCCGACGCCGGCTCCACGCGCAGCGCCGGCGCGCCGCCGGTGCGGGGCATGAGCTCGACGAACCCGCGGACGACGTCGCCGTTGGCGAGCAGCGCCGTGTCCTCCGACACCTCGTCGGGGAGGTGCAGGCCGGGCGCGAGCGGCCGGTAGAGGGCGAGGGCGAGCGATTCGAGGGGGATCGTGGCGTCGCCCAAGAGCGGCGAATTCCAGCGCAGCGCATCGGCCGACGCGCCCGGCCCCGGCAGACCAGGAAGACGCTGACCGTCTGTGAGCACGGCGAGGCCGGCGCCCGAACCCTGCGTCTGGCGTGCGCTCGCGGCTCCATCCTGCGGCGCGGCGTCGACCAACAACGGCACGATCGCGACGACGCGTTCCACCGGGAGGCGCTCGGTGCCGCCCCGGGCGTTCTGCACCGTCACCTGCTGCGCGTCGAGAGCGACGAGCCGCACGGGCCGCCGGTTGAGCGCCTCGTCGATCAGCTCGCGCTCGAGGCCCGCGGCGTCCTGCGCGTGCGCGCGAGCGGCCGCCGTCAGAAGGACTGCGAGGGCGAGGCGGGCGGTGTGCGGTGCGGGGGGCGGCATCACTTCTGGAAGATCGGCAGGTACCGCTTGGGCATTTGCAGAACGATCAAGGCCATGGCGGTGGCATATTCGTCGCCGGCGCTGCTGTCCTCCCAGCTGCCGTCGTCGCGCTGGCGCGAGAGGAGTTCCTGCCTCGCCGCGGGCCACCAGCGGGCCCAGTGGTCGCCGCCGGCGAGAAAGACCGCCTGGATGGCGTAATACTGGCCGTAGTAATAGTGGATGGCTTCTTGCTCTCCCCGGCCCGGAAAGGCCTGCGTGAAGAGGTACGCGAGGCCGCTGTCGATAGCGCGGTCCTCGTAGATGCCGGCGTACTGGAGGCTCGCGACGCTCGCGGCGGAGCGCGGCCACGCCGTCGGGCCGGGCGAGGCCTGGTAGCGGAAGCCGCCGTCGGGATTCTGGCAGGATCGCACGTACTCGACGGCGCGGTCGACGACCTGCTTGCTCACCTCGAGGCCCGCGTTGCGCGCGGAGCGCAGCGCCATGATCTGCGCGATCGTCACGCTCGTGTCCGCGTCGAAGGGGACGGGGTTGTAGCGCCACCCGCCCTCGCTGTTCTGCGTGCTCTCGATGAGGCGCACGGCGCGCACGAGCGCGCGGTGGACGCGGTCGGACGTCTGCGTGTCCCCTCCCCCCTGCGTCATGCCGTAGACCTCGCCGAGGAAGAGCGTCGCGAAGCCGTGGCCGTACATCGGGCTGTTGGTGGCGTCGGTCGCGAGCAGGCCGCTCTCGGTGCTGCTGCGGAGCACGAACTCGAGGCCCTTGGAGACCTGCTCGCCGTAGGCGCCCCGCCCGGGGAGGTTGCCATCGGCCATCAGCGCGATGCAGGCGAGGGACGTCACGGCGACGCCGCGGCCGAAGCCCTGCTGGCCCCACGAACCGTCCTGGGCCTGCATCGCGGCGAGGCGCGCGAGGCCCCGGGCGACCGCGCGATCGAGCGCGGGCGTCATCTCGTTCTCGATCGGGTTGTTCTGCGCGCTCCGGTCGTTCGGGGCGGCCTCTTCCGCGACGCCGCCCGCGGGCTGGCCGGCCTCCTGCCGCCCCACCACCGGCGCGCCGAGAGCGGGCGCAGCGGCGCCGAGGTCCGTTGACGCGGGCTCGGCCATCGACGCCGCGAGCACAAGGACGGGGATAAAGCTCACTTCGGCGTCTCCGCTGGGGGCGTCTGCGCCGGGCGGGGTCGGGCGGGGGCGGGTCCGGCGCGGTCGTCGGCCAATCGCTTGTAGTACTCCTCGGTCATCCGTTCGTACGAGGAGGAGAAGCGGTCGGAAAAACCCTGCATCAGCGCATCGCGCACGTGCGGCGGGAGGTCTCCCCACGCGGCGCTCGCGCCCGGCGGCGGCGGGCGGAGCTGGGCGTCCTGGCGCGGCACGTTCCCGCCCTGCGATTCGCCCTGTTGTTGCTGTTGTTGCTGGCTCGACTGCTGCTGTTGCTGCTGCTGCTGGTTCTGCTGATCCGACTGCGGCTGGGGCTTGCGCTGCTGGCTCTGCGACTGGTTCTGCCGCGCCTGATCGATGAGCTTGTCGAGCTTGAGCAGGATGTCCTGCTGCAGGCGCTGCGTCGGGGCGCGGGGGTCCGACCGGTCCGCGAGCAGGCCGGACGCTTCCTTCATCATGTCCACGACGGTCACGAATTCGTCGTTGACCCCGGCGAGGGCGCGCTGCAACTGCGGCGACGCGGCGCCGTCGCCGGACGCGGGGGGCCGCTGGTCCGTTGGGGCCGGCTTGGGTTGCTTCGGCGCGGGGGCCGAGGGGAGGCCGAGCAACTCGTCGAGGCTCTTGCCGGGCTGCGCCGGCGGCGGCGCGTCGCCGGGCTGCGCGGGCTTGTCGCGCGCCGGCGGCTGCGTGCGCGCGGCGACCGGCGCGGCGTCGGCCCCGGCGAGCGTGAGCGACGCGATCATCGCGAGGGTTATCACGGGGTCGCCTCCTCCGGCTTGTCGGCCTCGTCGTCTTGCGGCGCCGGCACCGGACGCGGCGGGTTCTGATTCTGCAGCTTCTTGAGCAGCGATTCGCCCTGCTCCGTCACGCCCTTCTGCAGGTCGGCAACGTCGGCGAGCTCTCTCGTGAGGTCCTCGGTCGTGTTCCCCGCCTCGACATCGTCGCCGACGCTGCGCGTGCGGAGGGCCGCCTGCTCCTGCAGACCGCGGAGGACGATGAGCTCCGCCAGCGGCGGGATCGCGGGCTGAGGCTGGCCGCCCGAGCCGCCGCCCCCCCCGCCCGCGGCGTCCTGCAGACCGTCGTCCTTCTTGTTGTCGCGCAGCGCCTCGACGAGCGAGCGCAGCGTTGCGATCACGCCGTCCTCGCTCCTGAGCACGCCGGGCGTTGCGCCGTCGGCGTTCAGCACTTCCGCGGCGCGGGCGAGGTCGCGGTCGATGCGGGTGTGGGCGTAATCGAACACGGCGGCGTCGGCGAGCTCCTCGGTGCCGGCCCGGACGTCCGCGAGCGCGGCGCGCACCTGCCCGAGCGTGCCCGCGACGGCGCGTGCGCTGGCGCGGGCGCGGCGGTCTGTGTCGCCGACGAGGGGGGCCGTGCGCTCTCTCGCGGCGGCCACCTGCTCCATCGCCTCGGCGTACTTCTGGCGGAGCCGGCGCCGCACACGGTCCTGGTCGCGCTGCGCCGCTTCGTCGGCGAGCCGCTGGGCCTCGTCGCGCGCCTCGCGCAGGCGCGCGAGGCTTGTGCGCTCCATGGCGTCGGCCTCGCCGAGGTCCGGGGGCTGGGTCCGGAGGGCGACGACGCCGGCGGCCTGTGCGCCGGCCGCGGCGTCCACGAGCGAGGCGAGCTTCGCGGCGTCCTCCGCTTCCCTGCGGACGAGCGCGAGGACGCCGAGGGTGTTCTGATGGAGCGAGGCGAGGGAGGCGTCGAGCCCGGGGGCGTTCTCGCCGGCGAGCGCCGCGCCGAGTTTCTCGAGCTCCCGCTCCTGGCGGGCGATCAACTGATCGAGGGACTGCGCGATATCGGCGAGCACGCGCTGCAGGCGCTCGTCGCGGGCCTGCTGCACGTCGTCGAGCGCGTCCAGCGCCTCCTGCAGCGCTTCCTCCGCGCGCTGCTGGTTCTCCTGCGCTTGGCCGGTCTGATTCTGCTGGATCTGCTGGGCTGCCTGCTGCTGCTTCTGCGTGAGCTGCGCGGCGCGGGCCTTACTGGCGGCCTGCTGGAGCGACCGCGCCTGCTCGGGCGCGGCCTCCTGCATCGCGCGGGCGCGCTCCTCGAGATCGTCGAGCGCGCGCGAGGCGCGCTGCGCGAGCTCGTCCTGGCGGCGCGCGATGCGCTCGAGGTCCTCGCGTTCGGACTGGGAGAGCTCCGCGGCGGACCGTCCCTGGGTCTGACCCCCGGTCGCGCGCGTCTGGGCCCTGACCTGGCGCTGCTCCGCGAGAAGCTGCTCGACCGAGCGGCGCACGGCCCACTCGCCCTGGTCCTGATTGAGCATCTCGACAAGCGCGCTCAGTTCCTCGCGGGCCTGCTCCTGCGACGCGCGGGCTCCCGCACGCGCGACCTCCGCCGAGGCGGCGTCCTGCTCGCGCGCGAACCGGCCGGTCTGGTCGCCCGCGTCGCCGGCCTCGGCCTGCGCACGGTCGGCGGTTTCCTTCGCGTCGGTGAGGAGGTCCTTGAGAGGCTGGTTGTCGAGGTTGTTGCGGGCCACGCGGTCGGCCAGGCGCTGAACCGACTGCGACACGGGCGCGAGCCGGCGCGCGAGCTGCGTCTGGCGCGATGCGATGTCCGCAGACGCCGCATCGCCGGGCCGAGCGCCCGCGAGCTCCTCGAGCAGCCGCTGCTGCTCCTGCTCGAGGCGCCGGGCCGCGTCGCGCAGGCCTTACG
>Ga0196963_10000121_pt1 | contig 84353 bp, 76 predicted proteins | sample S1_5metaG_FD_148600 | JGI IMG/M metagenome (GOLD analysis project Ga0196963, IMG submission 148600) | Soil microbial communities from Anza Borrego desert, Southern California, United States - S1_5 | ecosystem: Environmental > Terrestrial > Soil > Desert | place: USA: California | collected... | reverse complement strand
CGGCTTCGGCGGCGAGCATGCCGGACTTCATGGCGGTGTGGCTGCCCTTGATTCGAGGCACATTGACGAAGCCGGCGGCGCAGCCGATCAGCGCGCCGCCTGGGAAAGCGAGCTTCGGCACCGACTGCCAGCCGCCTTCGTTGATCGCCCGCGCGCCGTAGCTCACCCGTCGGCCGCCTTCCAGGACCTCGCGGATCGCGGGATGCTGCTTCCAGCGCTGGAATTCCTCGAACGGAGAGAGGTGCGGGTTGCGGTAGTTAAGCGCGACGACGAAGCCCAGGGCGACCTGACCGGCGTCCTGGTGATACAGGAAGCCGCCGCCCCAGGCGTCGTCGAGCGGCCAGCCCTGGGTGTGGATGACCCGGCCCGGCACATGCTTGCCGGGCGCGATGTCCCACAATTCCTTGAGACCGATGCCGTAGACCTGGGGCTCGCTGTCGCGGTCGAGATCGAAGATCCGCTTGAGCTGCTTGGTCAGATGACCGCGCGCCCCCTCCGCGAAGAAGGTGTAGCGGCCGTGCAGCTCCATGCCGGGCTGATAGTCGGGCCGGCGGGTACCGTCGCGGGCGACGCCCATGTCGCCGGTGGCGACGCCCTTGACCGAGCCGTCCTCGTTGAACAGTACTTCCGCCGCCGCGAAGCCGGGGAAGATCTCGACTCCGAGCGCTTCCGCCTGCCCCGCCAGCCAGCGGCAGAAATTGCCGAGCGAGGCGGTGTAGGTGCCCCTGTTGCTCATGAAGGGCGGCATCATCAGGTGCGGAAGCGGATATTTGCCTTTGCGGGTCAGCACCCAGTGATGATTCTCGACCACGCGCACGGTGAGCGGGCTGTCGCGCTCGCGCCAGTCGGGGATCAACTCGTCGATCGCGCGCGGGTCGATGACGGCGCCGGAGAGGATGTGGGCGCCGACCTCGGAGCCTTTTTCGAGAATGCAGACGCCGAGCTCGCGCCCCGCTTCGTTGGCCAGCTGCTTGAGGCGGATGCCCGCGGCGAGACCGGCCGGGCCGGCGCCGACGATCACCACGTCATAGGCCATCGACTCGCGATCCGACATCTGGGCGCTCCTCGGGCGGCGCCCGGACTCACGTCGTCGCAGGCAGCCAACGTCTGGCAGATAGATAGAGATTTTGAGGTTGACCAGCCCGGCGCAGGCGGACTCCATGGCAACGTGGAGCGGGGAAGCGAGCCATTTTCGCCGGCGGCCGTCGAAAGCGCGCTGAGCTGGTGGGCCGAGGCGGGGGTCGACACGATCGTCGAGGAGGAACCGCGCGACTGGCTGCGGCCGAAGGCGCCGGAGGCGCCGCGTCCGCCACCGGCGGCTGCCGGGCCCCCGGGCGAGGCCCTCCCCGACCAGCTCGACCTGTTCCAGGCGTGGCTGGCGTCGAGCGACCGCCTCGACTTCGCCTCCCCCGCCGTGCCCCGGATCTGCCCCGCCGGCGACCCGGCCTCCGGGCTGATGATCCTCACCGACATGCCCGCGACCGAAGACTGTGCGGCAGGCACGTTGATGAGCGGCGAGGCGGGGCGACTGTTCGATCGGATGCTGGCGGCGATCGGGCGCGATCGCGGATCGATCTACCTCGCCGCCCTATCCTGCATCCGCTCGCCCTCTGGCCAGCTGAACAGCGACTCGATGCGGCGCTGTGCCGCCCTCGCCCGCCATCATGTCGGCCTCGCCGCCCCGGACCGGGTGCTGCTGCTCGGCGACGCCTGCGCCAAGGCGCTGCTCGGCCTGTCGGTGCCGCAGGCGCGCGGCCGCTGGCACGACATCCTCACCCATGCCGGGCCCGTCAAAGCTCTGGCAACCATTGCTCCGCGACAATTGCTGGAATCGCCGCGGCTCAAGGCGCTGGCCTGGGCCGACCTCCAGATGCTGATCGAAGAGGTGTCGGAATGAAACCATTCTCCAGGCTTCTGGTCGCCGCCGCGCTGGCGCTGCCGACGCCGCTGCTGGCGGCCGAGGGCGGAAGCGAAATCGCAATCGAGCAGCGCAGCGCCTGGCGCGGGGTGTTTGCCGCCATACGCGACGACGACTGGTCCGGCGCGGCGACCCGGCTGGCGGCGCTGCCCGACGGGCCGCTCCACCATGCTGCCCGTGCCGAGCTTTATCTCGCGAAGGGTTCGCCCAAGGTCGACTTGCCGCAGCTGCTCGACCTGATCGCGCGAGCCCCGGAGATGCCCAGAGCCGGGCAGCTGGCCCGCCTCGCCGAGACGCGCGGCGCAACCATGCTGCCGGCGCTGCCGCCGACGCAGAATCTGGCCTGGGTTAGCGGCCAGCCCCGCCGCTCGCGCGCGCCGGCGACACGTGACGACCCGGTCGCGGCTGAGCTCGAGCCGCTGGTCCAGCCGCTGATCAAGGACAACCGGCCATACGAGGCCGAAGCGCTCTTCCTGGAGCGCCAGGACCGGCTCGGGCCGGAAGCCCGCACCGAGTTCCAGCAACGGATCGGCTGGTCCTATTACACGATCGGGAACGACCGCGATGCCCGGCGCCTCGCCGCGCAGGCCCGCGCCGGGACCGGCGAATGGGCGATCCACGGTGCGTGGGCCGAAGGCCTCGCCGCCTGGCGGCAGGACGATTGCAAGGGCGCCGCCGACGCATTCGCGGCCGTCTCCAGCCGATCTGGCGACATCGAGCTGACCGCCGCCGCCCATTACTGGGCCGCCCGCGCTGAAATGATGTGCAAGCGCCCCGAACGGGTCCAAGGCCATCTGCGCAGCGCGGCGCGGCAGAAGGAGACCTTCTACGGCCTTCTCGCCGCGACCGCGCTCGGCATCAGCGGACCAGGTGCGGCGGGCCTCCACGATTATCGCGACTCCGAATGGCGCGCGATTGCCGGCAAGGCCAATATCCGCGCTGCCATCGCGCTGGCCGGAATCGGCGAAACCGAGCTCGCCGACCAATATCTTCGCCATCAGGCGCGTCTCGGTGGCGTCAGCGACCACAATGCGCTGCTCCACCTCGCGGCCGAGCTCGACCTAGCCTCGACCCAGTATTGGCTGGCACACAACGCCCCCCGCGGCGCCGACGTCAACCTTGCCGCCCGCTATCCCCGGCCCGACTGGCGGCCGACACGCGGCTGGCGGGTCGACCCGTCGCTCGCTTTCGCTCATGCCCTCCAGGAATCCAACTTCCGAACGGCGGTTGTGAGCCCTGCCGGCGCTGTCGGGCTGATGCAGGTCCGCCCCGGCACCGCCGGCGACATCGCCCGAGCCCGCGGCGAACCGTTCGATCGCCAGCTCCTGACCAGTCCCGCCGCCAACATCGAGTTCGGCCAGAGCTACATCGAGAGCCTGCGCGACCATGCTGCGACCGGCGGCCTGCTGCCAAAGGTGATCGCCGCCTACAATGCCGGGCCGGTGCCGGTGGCGGAATGGAACAACCGCCGCTTCGACCGCGGCGACCCGCTCCTCTACATCGAATCGCTGCCTTATTGGGAGACCCGCGGATACGTGCCGATCGTGTTGAGGAATTACTGGATGTACGAGGAGGAGGCGGGCAAGCCGGGAAGCAGCCGCGCCGCGCTGGCCCAAGGCATGTGGCCGCGCTTCCCCGGCCTCCCGGGAGCCCCGGCCGTGCGGCTCGACGCCGGCTCTGTGAAACTGGCGTACGGATCGCAATAGTTCTTGCTCTGTTCTAGCAGTGGCGCCATAAAGGCGGCATGAGCCGCCCCGACGTCCGTCACGGCCGCGGCGCGCCCGAGAACCGGACGCCGACGCGCTTCAACCTGCCCGTGCGGGAAGCCGACGGCGAGTGGCTGGACGCGCGCGAGGCGGTGGACGACGGCCCACCGCCGCTCAGGACGATGGTGACGGTCGAGAAACCAAAGTCGATCATCGCCTGGAATCGCTCGCCGGACATCGGCTTCGACCGCTCGATCAACAGCTACCGCGGCTGCGAGCACGGCTGCATATACTGCTTCGCCCGCCCGACCCATGCCTTCCACGACCTGTCCCCCGGTCTCGACTTCGAAACGAAGCTGTTCGCCAAGCCCGATGCAGCCCGGATTCTGCGGGAGGAGCTGGCCAAGCCCGGCTACGTCGTCAGGCCGATCGCGATGGGGACCAACACCGATCCCTACCAACCGATCGAGGCGAAATGGCGGATCACGCGCTCCGTGCTCGAGGTCCTCGCCAAAACCCGGCACCCGGTCACGATCACCACCAAATCGGACCGGGTGCTGCGCGACCTCGACATTCTCGTGCCCATGGCCGCCGAAGGGCTGGTGTCCGTCGCCCTTTCGGTGACCTCGCTGACGCCGCAAATCTCCCGAACGCTCGAACCTCGCGCGCCGTCCGGACGCAAGCGCCTCGCCGCCGTCAGGGCGCTGAGCGAGGCCGGCGTGCCGGCGCATGTCGCGATCGCGCCGGTCATCCCCGGCATCACCGACCACGAACTCGAGCAGATCGTCGGGGCGGCCGCCGAGGCGGGAGCGACCGGCGCCTTCTTCCTGCCGGTGCGCCTGCCCCACGAGGTGGCTCCCCTCTTCCGCGCCTGGCTCGACGAGCATTTCCCCGACCGCGCCGACAAGGTGATGAACATCATCCGCTCGATGCGAGGAGGCAGGGACAACGACCCGAACTGGTTCACCCGAATGCAGGGCCAGGGCCCATGGGCTGAGCTGCTGCGACTACGCTTCGAGGTGGCCGCGAAGAAGCATCGGCTGAACAAGGACAAGCGCAAGCTGCGCTGCGACCTGTTCGCGCCGCCGCAGGGGCCACAGCTGAGGCTGCTCTAACCGCCCCGCATCGGGGATGGGAAGGCAAGTCAGGCTGCGCTGGCCAGCTTGTAGTCGCGATACTGCTCCCTCAGCGCCGTCTTGAGGAGCTTGCCGGTCGCGGTGTGGGGCAGGCTGTCGACGAACAGAATCTCGTCGGGCAGCCACCATTTGGCGACGTGGCCGGCCAAATGGTCAAGAATCTGCTGCTGAGTCACCTCGGCGCCTTGCTTCCTCACCACGAGCAGCAGCGGCCGTTCGTCCCATTTGGGATGCTTTACTCCGACCGCGGCGGCCTCGGCGACTCCGGGGCAGCCGACCGCGGCGTTTTCGAGGTCGATCGAGCTGATCCATTCGCCGCCCGACTTGATCACGTCCTTCGAACGGTCGGTGATCTGGAGGACTCCATCGGGGTGAAGAGCGGCGACGTCGCCGGTGTCGAACCAGCCCTCCTCGTCGATCACGTCGCCCTGCGGATCCTGGAAATATTGGCGGATGATCCACGGCCCACGGGTCTGCAGCCGTCCAGAGGTCTTGCCGTCGCGGGGCAGGACCTTGCCGTCCTCGTCCACGGTGCGCAGCTCGACTCCGAACGGCACTCTCCCCTGCTTGCAGAGCAGATCGATGCGCTGCTCGCGGCTGAGGTCGTCCCAGTCGCCGCTGCCAGCGCCAACCGTGCCGAGCGGCGACATTTCGGTCATCCCCCAGGCGTGACCGACACGGATGCCGCGATCCATGAACCATTCGATCATCGCGCGCGGCGCCGCCGAGCCGCCGATATGGACCGTGTTCAGCCTGCCGAGGTCGGCTCCGGTCGAGTCGACGTGATTGATCAGCGCCAGCCAGACGGTGGGGACCCCGGCCGTATGGGTCACGCCTTCGGCCTTCATCAGATCGCACATCACCTGGGGCGTGTAATCGGCCGAGAAAACCATCTTCCCGCCCGCCATCGCCGTGCAGAAGGGCAAGGCCCAGCCGGCCGCATGGAACATCGGCACGACCGGCAGCACCACGGCGCGGGCGCTCAGGTCGAAGACGTCGGGACTCATCTGCACCATCGCGTGGAGCACGGTCGAGCGATGCTCGTAGAGCACGCCCTTGGGATTGCCGGTGGTGCCGCTGGTATAGCAGAGCATCGCCGGGTCGCGCTCGCCGCCCTCCAGCCAGACGAAATCGCCGCTTTCGGGGGCGATCAGTTCGTCGAACTCGCCATTGTCGAAGCAGATAAACCGCTCGATGCTGGTCCAGCGCGGCTTCAGCCGCTCCACGATCGGAGCGAACGCCGCGTCGTAGAAGAGAACCCGATCCTCGGCATGATTAGCGATGTAGACGAGCTGGTCGTCGAACAGGCGTGGGTTGATGGTGTGGATGACCCCGCCCATGCCGATCGTCCCGTACCAGGCGACGACGTGGCGGGCATGGTTCATCGCCAGCGTTCCGACACGGTCGCCCGGTTTCAGGCCGAGCCGTTCGAGCGCTCGGGCTAGTTTGCGGGCGTCGCGGGCGATGCCGGCCCAGTCCGTGCGCTCCGTGGTGCCGTTCGCATAGAGCGAGACAAGCTCACGCGTGCCATGCTCGCGAGCGGCATGGTCGAGAATCCGCATGATCCTCAGCGGCCAGTCCTGCATCCCGCCCAGCATGAACACCTCCCTTGCTCGACAGGCGCAGTTTATGCGGTCAGGAGACGAGCGCAAGCCGGGGCTGGGGCGCGACCGACAGGCGGACGGCCGTGACTCCGTCGAGCCGCTCCAGGCGGGCGGCGAGCTCGGCGTCGAGCTGGAAGTCGCGGCCGAGAACCAACTCCGCTTCGCCCCGGTCCAGCCTCACCCGGAGTCGTAGCTCCCCCTGGCCACCGCGCTCCGCCGCCGTCGCCGCGGCGAGGCGGGCGACCGCCTCCACCTCGTCCACTTCCACCTCGAGCCGAAGGCGGGTCCGCTTCGACAAAGACTCGAACGGCTGCAGCGAGCGGACGGTCACGCGCGGCGCCTCCTCGCCCGGCCGGCGGTCGAGCTCGACGTTGAGAAGCGCGCAGGCGCCTGATTTGGCGGCCGCCTCGACCTGCACAGCGACCTCGTCTTCGAAGACGGTCGCGGCGAACTGGCCAGACGCGTCGGACAGTGTCGCCATCAGATAGCGTCGGCCGCGCGCCGACATGCGCCAGCGCGCTTCCTCGACCAGGCCGGCCATTACCGCGCCGCTGCGCCCACCGTCGGCCGGCGCGGGCAGCGAGGCCAGGGCGGCGAGGCTCTTCGCGCCATGGGCCTCGGCGAGGTGGCGATAGCGATCGACCGGATGGGCGGAGAAGTAGAAGCCGAACGATTCCTTTTCCGCGGCCATGCGCTGCGCCAGCGTCCAGGTCGTCGCAGCCGGCATTCGGATCGGAACGACGTTCGACTCGCCGCCGCCGAACAGCCCGCCCTGCCCGCTCTCGCGCGCGTCGGCGGCGCTGGCGGCGTGGGCGAGCAGGGTCTCGGCCGCGGCGAACACCGCGGCCCGGTTGGGATCGAGCCCATCGAACGCGCCGCCGCCCGCGAGGCTCTCGATCTGGCGGCGGTTCAACAGGCGCGGATCGACGCGCTCGGCGAAATCGTTGAGCGACTTGAACGCTCCGCTGGCCCGGCGCTCGTCGACCAATTGCTCCATCGCCTTTTCGCCGACGCCCTTTAGCGCGCCGAGGGCGTACCGGACGGCCAGTCCGCCATCCGTCTCCTCGACCGCAAACTCCGCCTCGCTGGCGTTGATCGACGGCGGCAGGCATTCGACCCCCATCCGCCGCATGTCGTCGACGAAGACGGCGAGCTTGTCGGTCTGATGGATGTCGAAGCACATCGAGGCGGCGTAGAATTCGACCGGGTGGTGCGCCTTCAGCCAGGCCGTCTGGTAGGCGATCAGAGCGTAGGCGGCGGCGTGGCTCTTGTTGAAGCCGTAGCCGGCGAACTTGTCGATCAAGTCGAACAGCTCGTTGGCCTTGGCCGTCGGAATGGCATTGATCCGCTCACAGCCGGCGACGAAGCCGGCGCGCTGCGCGTCCATCTCGGACTTGATCTTCTTGCCCATCGCCCGCCTGAGCAGATCGGCCTCGCCTAGGCTGAAACCGGCGAGGACCTTGGCGGCTTCCATCACCTGTTCCTGGTAGACGAAGATGCCGTAGGTTTCCTTCAGCACCGGCTCGAGCAAGGGGTGCGGATAGGAGATCGGCTCGCGGCCGTTCTTGCGAGCGCCGAAGGTCGGGATATTGTCCATCGGGCCCGGCCGGTAGAGGGAAACGAGGGCGACGATGTCCTCGAACGTGGTCGGCTTCACCGCCGCCAGGGTGCGGCGCATGCCCTCCGATTCCAGCTGGAACACTCCGACCGTGTCGCCGCGCTGGAGCAATTTATAGACTTCCGGATCGTCCCAGGCGAGCCCGTCGAGGTCGGCCTCGACGCCGCGCCTGGCCAGCATTTCCACCGCCTTGCGCAGCACCGACAGCGTCTTCAGGCCGAGGAAGTCAAACTTTACCAGCCCGGCCGCCTCGACATATTTCATGTCGAACTGGGTGACCGGCATGTCCGAGCGCGGATCGCGGTAGAGCGGCACCAGCTTGTCGAGCGGCCTGTCGCCGATGACGACTCCGGCGGCGTGGGTGGAGGCGTGGCGAGGCAGCCCTTCCAGCTTCATCGCCAGGTCGAACAGGCGGCGGACCTGGCTGTCGTTCCGGTATTCGGCGGCGAGCTCGGCGACTCCGTTCAGCGCCCGCTCGAGCGTCCAGGGATCGGTCGGGTGGTTGGGGATCGCCTTGGCGAGGCGGTCAACCTGGCCGTAGGGCATCTGCAGGACCCGGCCGGTGTCCTTGAGGACGGCACGCGCCTTTAGCTTTCCGAAGGTGATGATCTGCGCGACCTTGTCGCTGCCGTAGCGCTGCTGGACGTAGCGTATCACCTCGCCCCGGCGGGTTTCGCAGAAGTCGATGTCGAAATCCGGCATCGACACGCGCTCGGGGTTGAGGAAGCGCTCGAACAGCAGGCCGAGGCGGATCGGGTCGAGGTCGGTGATGGTCAGCGCCCAGGCGACCACCGAGCCCGCTCCGGAGCCGCGGCCCGGGCCGACGGGGATGGCGTTCTCCTTCGCCCATTTGATGAAGTCGGCGACGATCAGGAAATAGGCCGAAAAGCCCATCCGGACGATGACGTCCGCCTCATAGTCGAGCCGGTCGAAATAGGCTTTGCGTCCCTCCGCGGTCAGATCGTGGCGATTGGCCAGCCGCGCTTCGAGCCCGGCGCGGGCGTCGCGGCGCAGCTGTTCGGCTTCGGCCTCGGTATCGCCGGCGAGGCTGGGCAGGATCGGCTTGCGCTGCGGCACCCCGAACGCGCAGCGGCGTGCGATGACGCCGGTATTTTCGATCGCCTCGGGAAGGTCGGCGAACAGGCGGCGCATCTCCTCGGCAGGCTTCAGCCAGGCTTCCGGCGACGAGCGGATGCGGTCGTCGCGGTCGAGCTGGGTCGACTGGGCGATGCACAGCATCGCGTCATGCGCTTCGTGGAAGTGAGCTTCCGCATAAGCGGCGGGATTGGTCGCGACCAGCGGCAGTTCGTGGCCGTAAGCGAGATCGAGCAGCCGGGATTCGGCGAAGGACTCGACCGGGTCGCCACGCCGGGCGAGCTCGATGTAGAGGCGTCCCGGGAAAAGCATCTTCAGGCGGTCCAGCAGTTCGGCGGCGGCGCTCTCCTGCTGCTCCGCCAGCAGCCGCGCCAGCGCGCCCTCTCCACCTGCGGTGAGCGCGATCAGGCCGTCGCTGCGCCCCTCGAGCGCGTCGAGGCTGACATGCGCCGGCTCCTCGACCGGGCGGCCGAGATGAGCCGCGGAGACGAGAGTGCAGAGATTGTCGTAGCCGCGGTCGTTCTGCGCATAGAGGCCGATCCAGTCGAGCAGCGGCGGGCCGCCGCCGCCCCGGCCAGGCCGCGCCAGAGCCAGCATCGTGCCGACGATCGGCTGCACTCCCGCGTCGCGGCAGGCGTCGGTGAAGGCCATGGCAGCGTAAAGACCGTTCCTGTCGGTCAGCGCCGCGGCGGGAAAATCGAGCCGTTTCGCGTGCTTGGCAATCTCCTTCGGCTCGATCGCGCCCTCCAGCATGGTGTAGCTGGAGAAGATGCGAAGCGGAACATAGGGGCCGGCCATGGCCGCCACTATGGTGACTGCCGCCGCCCGAGGGAAGCGCGGAGCGGCGGGTTTTCCACACCTAATCGCCTTGGGCGATCCTTCTCAGCTCCGCCATTCTCGACACATAGGCCGAGTCGACGCAGCTCTCGCTTGCGCACCGTTCGCGCCGGTCGAGGAAGGCGTCGCGGCTGCGCCTCAAATGGCCGCGCGTCGCCGGGTCGGAACGGGCCATCAGGGCATACCACAGCGAGGCCATCTCGCGGTCGCGGGCGGCGAGGCGCGGCGAGGCGCAGATCATCTTCTCGGTGCCGGTCCTGGCGTAACGACAGTTGAAGCTCGGCCGGGCGGTGACCCGCGCCGGCAGCCGTCGGGCTCTTGTCTGCTTCGGTGGGGCCGGTTCGACGATCACCACGTCGGCCGGCGCACCCGGCGGGGCGCTCGGCTGGGGCACGGCGACGATCTTCGGCATCGGCCGGCCGGGCAGGCCGAAGGCGGCGAGCCGGTAGACGATCGGCTCGGCGCCATCCATCTGATAGACGAGACCGCTGCCGTCGAGCGCGGCCTGGGCGGCATATTCGACGTCGGCGGTCAGGCGGCGCTCGCCATCGAACGCATTCTCCGCCCCGGGCGGCAATTCGAGAATGAAGCGGCCCCGACAAACCGTCACGTTCAGCGCCTCGTCACGGCTCTTGACGACAGGATCCTCCATCCGGACGACCGCCTCCGCCGCCAGCGGGTCGAGGTTACGGGGATCGGACTTCCGGATGCGGGCGGCCTCGTCGAAAACCAGCTCCTTCAGGCGATCGTAGGTGCCCTCGGAAGCGCAGGCCTTGCGAATCCGGTCGCGCTGCGCGGCCGCCAGCTCCGCCTTGCTTTGTTGCTGCGGAGGGTCCCTTTTCTCCATCCAGTCGCAGCCGGCGAGCAAGACGGCGCCGGCGGCGAGGGCGACTGCCCCGCGCCATGCCATGGAATTCGCTCCAGCTGATGCGCCCATCCGCCGCCAACGCGGCAAGCGCCGCATCTTTCCCCGCGCCTTGCCGGTCAGCGGTTCACCTTGAGGCCCATTTTCGCGGGCGGCCAGGAGTAGAACAGGGCATAGCCCCTGACGTCTTCGACCGGCAGCAAGTCGACGCCCATCTGCGTCCGGGGAACGCGGCTGTCCGCCGAGCGGTCGCGATTGTCGCCGAGCACGAAGACACGGCCCGGCGGCACCTTGCGTTCCTCTGCTTCGTCGACCATCGACGGTTCGGAATCGTAGATATGGTGCTCGCTCGCTTCGCCGGGAAAGCGTTCGGCGAGACGGCGGACGGTTTGCGGTCCGGTGAAATCGGTCCGCCTCTCTTCCCCGAGCAGACGCTGGGGGACCGGCCGTCCGTTGAGGATGACGATACCTTCCCTAAGCCCGATCGTGTCGCCGGGAAGTCCGGCGAGCCGCTTGACGTAGATCGCCTCGCCCACACGCAAGAGAATGACGTCCCCGCGCCGGAGATCCTTGGCTCCGCTCATACGCGCGAGCAGGTGGTCGTTCTTTTCCAGAGTCGGCGCCATCCCTTCGGACGGCAGATAGAAGGGCCGCAGATAGCCGCTGCCAAAGACGCCCAATATCACCAGGATCAGCGCCCCGACGACGCAGGCGAGAGCGATCGCCGCCCGTGAAGCCCATCGACGCGCCCCCGGGCTCAATCCAGCACGCCTTCGTGCAGCCGCAAGGTCCGGTCCATCTTGGCGGCGATGCGTTCGTTGTGGGTGGCGACGAGCGCGGCGCTGCCTTCGTCGCGGACGAGGCGGAGGAATTCCGCAAAGACGATGTCGGCGGTGGCCTCGTCGAGATTGCCGGTGGGCTCGTCGGCGAGGACCAGGGCGGGGCGGTTGGCGAGGGCGCGGGCGACGGCGACGCGCTGCTGCTCGCCGCCCGACAATTTGCTCGGCCGATGGGTGAGGCGCCCGGCAAGGCCGAGCGCGCCGAGCAACGCCCGCGCCCGGGCCTCGGCCGCCTCGCGGCTCGCTCCTTTGACCAGTTGCGGGATGACGACGTTCTCGAGCGCCGTGAAGTCGGGAAGGAGGTGGTGGAACTGGTAGACGAAACCCAGCGTGTCGCGGCGCACGCGGGTGCGGTTGCCGTCGCTCAGCTCCGCCACTTCCTCGCCGGCGATTCGGATCGATCCCTCGAAGCCGCCCTCGAGCAGCCCCACCGCCTGCAGCAGGGTCGACTTGCCGGAGCCGGACGGGCCGAGCAGGGCGACGATCTCGCCCCGCCGGACCTCGAGGTCGATTCCGCGCAGCACGTCGAGAGTGACCCCGCCCTGGCGAAAGCTGCGCTTGAGGCCGCGGACTTCGAGGACCTCATTCATAGCGCAACACCTGGACCGGATCGGTGCTCGCCGCCTGCCAGGCCGGATAGAGCGTGGCGAGAAAGCTCAGCACCAGCGCCATGGTGACGATGGCCAGCACTTCGAACGGGTCGGTCTTGGCGGGCAATTCGGTGAGGAAGCGGATCGACGGATCCCAGAGGTTCTGGCCGGTGAGATACTGGAAAAAATTGACGAAGGGCTGGCGGAAGAAAAGAATCAGCGCGCCGAGCGCGAGTCCGCCGACGATGCCGATGACACCGATCGTGACGCCCACCGTCACGAATACCTTCATCAGCCCACTTCGGGTCGCGCCCATCGTCCTCAGGATGGCGATGTCGCGGGTCTTGGCGCGGACCAGCATGATCAACGAGGAAAGGATGTTGAACACGGCGACCAGGATGATGATCGAGAGGATGACGAACATCACCACCCGCTCTACCTGCAGCGCCTCGAACAGGGACTGGTTCATCGAGCGCCAGTCCGCAACGGCCCCGCGGCCGCCGACTTCGGCGCGGAGCGGGGCCAGGATCTCGCCGACCCGGTCGGCGTCGACCGTCTGAACTTCGACCATGCCCACGGCGTCGCCCATCAGCAGCAGAGTCTGGGCGTCCTCGATCGGCATGATTACGAACGATTTGTCGTAATCGTAGACGCCGACCTCGAAGACCGCGGCGACGGTGTAGGAGACGATCCGAGGCACCGTCCCGAACGGAGTCGTGCGCCCTTCCGGGCTGATCAGGCTGATCTGGCCGCCGACATTGGCGCCGAGCGCCTCGGCGAGGCGGGCGCCGATGGCGACGTTGCCGGATCCCGGGTGAAGCGCCTCGAGCGAACCGGACAGGACCTTGCCCTGCAGGGTCCGGTTGCGCAGGATGTCGGCCCGCTCCATACCCCGCACCAGCACTCCTTCGACCCGGCCCTCGTAGCTCACCATCAAAGGCTGCTCGATCAGCGGCAGCGCGTCGGTGACGCCCGGCGTCGCCCGCGCCTGCTTGACGACGTCGCGCCAGTCGGGAAGCTGGCCCCCATAGCCCTGCACCACGGCATGGCCGTTCAAGCCGACGATCTTGTCGAACAGCTCGGCGCGAAAGCCGTTCATTACGCTCATCACGACGATCAGAGCGGCGACTCCGAGCATCACCGCGACGAGGCTGATCGCGGCGACGAGGAAGATGAAGCCCTCGCCCTTGCCCGGCAGCAAGTAGCGGCGCGCGATCATCCGCTCGTAGCGGGACAAGATCACGCCGTCAGCCTCGCCAGCGCGCTCTCGACCGATAGCTCGTCGCGCTCGCCGGTGGCGCGCCGCTTCAGCTCGACCGTACCGCGTTCGAGACCCTTCGGGCCGACGATCAGCTGCCATGGAAGACCGACCAGGTCCATGGTCGCGAACTTGGCGCCGCCGCGCTCGTCGCGGTCGTCGTAGAGGGTCGCCACGCCAGCGTCGCTCAGCCGCCCATATATCTCCTCGGCGGCGGAGGTGACGCTGCCGTCGTCGACGCGCATGTTGACCAGCCCTACCCGGAACGGCGCCACCGCCTCGGGCCAGACGATGCCGTTGTCGTCGTGGCTGGCCTCGACGATCGCCCCCACCAGGCGGGAAACCCCGATGCCGTAGCTGCCCATTTGCGGATGAACCTGCTCGCCTTCCCGGGTCTGAACGCTGAGCCCCATCGCGGCGCTGTATTTGGTGCCGAAGGCGAAGATGTGGCCGACCTCGATGCCGCGGCGGCTGCGCAGCCGTTCCGCGGGAACCGGACAGTCGGCGATCCTGGCGTGCTCCTCCTCCTCCATCGCGTAGAGGCCGGTCAGTCGGGCGATGGTCGAGGCGTCGGCGGCGAGCAGCTCGTCGCGAGAGACGTCTTCGATCGCCGCGTCGTAGAAAAGTGCGCTCTCGCCCGTATCCGCGAGGATGTGGAATTCGTGGCTGAGGTCGCCGCCGATCGGCCCCGTCGGCGCCTTCACCGGCACGGCAGTGAGGCCGAGGCGAGCGAAAGTCCTCAGGTAAGCGACGAACATCGCCTCGTAGCTCGCCCGCAACCCGGCCTCGTCGAGGTCGAAGCTGTAGGCGTCCTTCATCAGGAACTCGCGGCCGCGCATGACTCCGAAGCGCGGGCGGACCTCGTCCCGGAACTTCCATTGGATGTGGTAGAGGATACGCGGCAGGTCGCGATAGCTCTTCGCCGAATCGCGGAAGAGGGCGGTAATCATCTCCTCGTTGGTAGGCCCGTAGAGCATGTCGCGGTCGTGGCGGTCGCGGATTCGAAGCATCTCGGGGCCGTAGGCGTCGTAGCGGCCCGACTGGCGCCAGAGGTCGGCGGACTGCAGCGTAGGCATCAGCAATTCGACCGCGCCGGCCCGGTCCTGCTCCTCGCGCACGACTTGTTCGATCTGCTTCAGGACCCTGAGGCCGATCGGAAGCCAGGCGTAGATGCCGGCGGCGGTCTGGCGGATGAGGCCGGCGCGCAGCATCAGCCGGTGGCTGACGATCTGGGCGTCGGCCGGAGTCTCCCGGGCAACGGGCAGGAAGTAGCGGGAAAGGCGCATCGCTGCGCTCCTACGGGGCGGCTTGCGCCAAGGCAACCTGGCCGGCGCCGTGCGGCCCTGTTGCCCTACCGACACAGGCACTGAGCAAAGTGCGACAAGCCCTTGGATAGGCAGTGACAAGCCGCGTCGTCGCTCATAGCGTCCCCGCCACGAACGAAGGCGACAGCCGGGTTCGGGGAGGCCTGGAGCCCCGCATCCCCATGCGAGGGGGGATGTGCGCGGGCCGGGCGTCTTGACCAAGGGGGTCGGCGCGCAAGCGCCGCGACGGTGCCCGGGCAGCGATGCCCGGGCACTTTTCGTTGAGCGGACGAATCGGTGCCGACCGGCTCAGTTGGGGCCGGTGTTGCCGTCGTCCTTGTCCTTGACGTCGATGTCGGGATTCCCCTTCTCGTTGATGCCGACGTCGACGTCGGGCACGTCGATGTCCGGCGTGAGGTCGATGCCCCTTTCATCGATGCGGACTCGGGCGCCGCCCGGGTCGACGCGGTAGCGGACGCCGTTCTCGACGACGATGCGGCTGTCATTCTCGCCGAGCCGGACGCGGGTGCCGTCGGCGTCGATGCGCCAGGTCACGCCATTCTCCTCGACGATGCGCGCGCCCTTCGGGAAGGAGGCGGAAGCGGTCGTGCCGGCCGCCGTCCCGTTGGCGCCGACGGCCTCTGCGCCGGCGGCATCGCCGCTCAGCGACGCGTTCGAGTCGGCCTTGTTGGTGTCGGCGTCGCCGCAGGCCGCGAGGGCAAGACAGGTCGCACCGAGAGCGGTGACGAGAGCGGGTCTTTTCATGTCGTTTCTCCACTATGGCCGCGCGCGGGCCGAACCCGGCGCAAACGCAGCGCCGCAGTCAATGCAAGGCCGGCGTCAGCGGTTCCCTCTGCGGCGGTCAGCCGTCCGTCCCCGCAGCCGTCTCGCCCGCCTTGGGCGGCGGCAGCGGCAGCGTGGGCGATGATTCGGCGGCGCCGGGCACTGCGTAATCGGCGACCGCCTTCCAGCCGCCGCCGTCCTGCTTGCGGAAGATGGTGACGTAATTGCCGGCGACCGTCTGCGGCTTGCGGCTCGCGGGATCGGTGAAGGTGACCTGGAACGTGCCGCGCGTCCAGGCGATCTCGCCGGAGCGGGCGACGTCGGTCGCCTCGTTGGTGAAGTCGAGCGCGAAGGCGGGATCCTTCAGATCCCGTTCGGTGGCGGCGCGGATCGCGGCGGCGCCCTTGTGGGCCGGCGCTCCCGGGACGGCGATGACGGCGTCGTCCGCATAAAAAGCAGCGACTCTCGCCGGGTCCTTTGACTTCCAGGCGGCGAGCATGTCCGCCTCCGTTCGCTTCACTTCGTTCGCCGCGGCGGCGGCGTCGGCGCGGGGGTGCCCGTCTCTCTTGGCGTCGTGGCGGTCGCACCCGGCGAGCGCGACGGCGAGAGCGAGAGCGGAGATGGCGAGCGAGCGTTTCATCCTTTCCTCCGAGGCATTATCGAACCGACCCCTTTTTCCGACTCCCGAGAGGGGACAGTCAATAGACCGTCCCCCGGGGTGAGCCTCAGCGCCGCCTGCGCGGCAGCGAGCCTCGCGATCGGAACGCGGTAGGGGGAGGCGCTGACGTAATCGAGTCCGACCCTTGCGCAGAAGGTGATCGAGGCGGGATCGCCACCATGCTCGCCGCAGATGCCGAGCTTGAGGCCAGGTCGCGCCTCTCGGCCGCGCTCGGCGGCGATCGCGATCAGCTCGCCGACTCCGGCCTCGTCGATCGAGACGAACGGGTCGCGCTCGAAGATGCCCTTTTCGACATAGTCGGTGAGGAAGCGGCCGGCATCGTCGCGGCTGACTCCGAGCGCCGTCTGGGTGAGGTCGTTGGTGCCGAAGCTGAAGAAGTCGGCCTCGGCCGCGATGTCGGCGGCGCGGAGCGCGGCGCGGGGAAGCTCGATCATCGTCCCGACCAGATAGTCGACCCTCGTCCCCTGCTCCTCGAAGACGGCGGCGGCGGTGCGGTCGATCAGCTCGCGGATGATCTTCAGCTCGGCGGCGGTCGCGACGAGCGGGACCATCACCTCGGGCACTGGCGCCTCTCCCCCGTCGCGCGCCACCGCCGCCGCCGCCTCGAAAATGGCCCGGGCCTGCATCTCGTAGATCTCGGGATAGGTGATGCCGAGCCGACAGCCGCGATGGCCGAGCATCGGGTTGAACTCGTGGAGCTCGGCGACCCGTCGCTTCACCGCCTCGACGCCGGTCCCGGCGGCCGCCGCGACCTCCTCATATTCCGACTCGCCGTGCGGCAGGAATTCGTGGAGCGGCGGATCGAGCAGCCGGATGGTGACCGGGAGCGGCGCCATGATCCGGAAGATCGCCTCGAAATCGGCGCGCTGGGCGGGAAGCAGCTTGAGCAAGGCAGCGCGCCGGCCGGCCTCGTCCTGGGCGAGGATCATCTGCCGGACGGCGGCGATACGCTCCGCGTCGAAGAACATATGCTCGGTGCGGCAGAGACCGATCCCCTCCGCGCCGAACTCCCGCGCGGTGCGGCAGTCGAGCGGAGTCTCGGCATTGGTGCGCACGCCCAGGCGGCGGCGGGCGTCGGCCCAACCCATCAGGGTGCCGAAATCGCCGACCAGCTCGGGCTGGACGGTGGCAACGGCGCCGAGCATGACCTCACCGCTGGAGCCGTCGATGGTGATCGTCTCCCCTTCCGCGATCTCGACCGCGCCGGCGCGCATCCGCCGCGCCGAATGGTCGATGGCGATCGTTCCCGCCCCGCTGACGCAGGGCCGGCCCATGCCGCGCGCGACGACGGCGGCATGGCTGGTCATGCCGCCGCGGGCGGTGAGGATGCCCTCGGCGGCATGCATTCCGTGGATGTCCTCGGGGCTGGTCTCCACTCGGACCAGGATCACTCGCTCGCCGAGGCCGGCGCGGTGCTCGGCGGTGTCGGCGTCGAACACCGCCGCGCCGCAGGCGGCGCCGGGCGAAGCCGGCAGGCCGCGCGCGATCACCCGGCGCTCGGCGTTGGGATCGAGCGTGGGATGGAGCAGCTGGTCGAGCGAGAGCGGATCGACCCGGAGCACGGCCTCCTCCTCGGAGATCAGCCCCTCCCCCGCCATGTCGACGGCGATGCGCAGGGCGGCCTTGGCGGTGCGCTTGCCGGCGCGGGTCTGGAGCATGAACAGCCGGCCCCGTTCGACCGTGAACTCGATGTCCTGCATGTCGCGATAATGACGCTCGAGCCGGTCGAACACGCCGGCCAGCTCGGCAAACACGGCGGGCATCGCTTCCTCCATCGACGGCGCCTTGGCACCAGCGGCCTCGCGGGCGCTGCGAGTGAGATATTGCGGGGTGCGAATGCCGGCGACGACGTCCTCGCCCTGGGCGTTGATCAGATATTCGCCGTACCAGGCGCGCTCGCCGGTCGACGGGTTGCGGGTGAAGGCGACGCCGGTGGCGCTGTCCGCGCCCATGTTGCCGAACACCATCGCCTGGACGTTTACCGCCGTGCCCCAGTCGCCGGCAATGTGGTTGAGGCGGCGGTAGGTCCTCGCCCGGTCCGACTGCCACGAGCCGAACACGGCGCCGATCGCGCCCCAGAGCTGTTCGTGGACGTCGTCGGGGAACGGCCGGCCCCATTGCTCCTCGACCAGCGCCTTATAGTTGCCGGTGAGCTTCCGCCAGTCCTGCGCCTCGAGCTCGGTGTCGAGATGGACGCCCTTGTCCTCCTTGGCGATCTCGAGCGCCTCCTCGAAGGCGGCATGGTCGAGGCCGAGGACGACGTCGGCATACATCTGGATGAAGCGGCGGTAGCTGTCCCAGGCGAAGCGCGGATCCCCTGAGGCGGCGGCGAGGCCCTCGACGGTGGCGTCGTTGAGGCCGAGGTTGAGCACCGTGTCCATCATGCCGGGCATCGAGACTCGGGCGCCCGAGCGGACCGAGACGAGCAAAGGGTCGGCGGCGTCGCCGAACCGTTTCCCGCAGGTGCGCTCGATGTGGGCGAGGCCCTCGGCCACCTCCTCGCGGAGGCCGTCGGGGAAGGCTTGCCCTTCGGCATAGTAAAGCGCGCACATCTCGGTCGAGATGGTGAAGCCGGGCGGCACCGGCAGGCCGATCGAGGCCATTTCGGCGAGGTTCGCACCCTTGCCGCCGAGCAGATTCTTGTTGCCCGCTTCCCCGTCGGTGACTCCGCCCCCGAAGCGGTAGACGAAGCGGGTCATCGCGCGTCCCGCTCCAGGCGCAGGTTCGCAAGGTTCATAAGTTTCGGCTTCCTAAGAACAAAAAAACCGGCTGAACCTTTCACCCTTCGATTCGCGAGAAATCGGCGACCCGGTGGACCGCGTCGCGCATCCGCGCGAGGAGGGCGAGCCGGGCTTCGCGTTTGGCCGCGTCGGGATCATTGACCGTCACCTTGTCGAAAAATGCGTCCACCGGGCTGCGCAGGCTGGCCAGCGCCGCCATTGCCCCCTCGAAATCCTCCGCCTCCACCGCAGCGCGGGCGCGAGGCTCGGCCGAATCGAGGGCCGCGATCAGGGCAGCTTCCTCTATTTCGGGGGCGTAGGGAAGCGTTCTGTTCCACCATTGTTCCGTCGTCCCAGCGGAGGCTGGGGCTCCCGCGGGATTATCCGCGGCGTCCGCAGCGGGGAGCGTTCCATCAGCGCCGGGCCCTTCACCCGCCGGGGTCCCAGCCTTCGCTGGGACGCCGGCCTGAGGCCAGCCCTCCTTCTTGAGGATGTTGGCGGCGCGCTTGTAGCCGGCGAGCAGGTCGGCGCCCTCGGGCGTGTCGACAAATTTTTGCAGGGCTTCGACGCGCGCGAGCAGGCGGACGAGATCGTCCTCGCCGCCCAGCGCGAAGACGGCGTCGATCAGATCGTGCCGGACCCCGGCCTCGCGCCGCTGGACCTTTAGCCGGTCGGCCAAGAAGTCGAGGAGCTCCTGCGTAAGTTCTCGATTGCTGCGACTTCGCCAAATCGCCGAGCCGAGCTCCTCCAGTGCCACATTCCACCTGAACATGTCATCGTGCAACTTATCAATCGAGTAGAATGGCACTCGGAGCCCGTTCTCGACGATGAGCGAGAGCACACCCAAAGCGGCGCGACGCAATGCGAACGGATCCCTTGACCCGGTTGGGCCTAGATCAAAGCGAAAGAAACCAATGAGACTGTCCAGCTTATCGGCCAGGCTGACCGCCACCGTCACCGGCGCGGTCGGGACCTCGTCGCCGTGCGCCGCCGGCTTGTAATGGTCGCGGACGGCGTCGGCGATCGCATCGGGTTCGCCCTGGGCTCGGGCGAGGTGGCCGCCGATGACCCCCTGGAGCTCGGGGAACTCCCCGACCAGCCCGGTGACGAGGTCGGCCTTGCAGAGGCGGGCGGCGCGGGTCGCGAGCCCGGCGAGGTCCGTCGCCCCAGCGGAGGCTGGGGCCCCATGGGGTGAAAGGCTCCGATGCTCATCACCCGCCGGGGCCCCAGCCTTCGCTGGGACGACGATGCCTTCTTCGACCAGCCATCTCGCCAGCTTCGCCACCCGCTCGACTTTGTCGGCCACCGTGCCAAGCTTTTCGTGGAAGACGATGTCGCCGAGCTTGTTCGCCTGTGCCTCGAGCGGGACTTTGAGGTCCTGCTCCCAGAAGAAACTGGCGTCGGCGAGGCGTGCGGAGAGGACGCGTTCGTTGCCTTGGACTACGCCGGCGCCGCCGTCCGAAGCCTCGATGTTGGCGGTGCAGACGAAATTGGGGGCCAGCCTCCCCTCCCCGTCCGTGCAGGCGAAATATTTCTGGTTGGTGCGCATGGTCAGCTGGATGACCTCGCGCGGCACCTCGAGGAAGGCGAGGTCGAACGCGCCCAGCAGCGGCACCGGCCATTCGGTGAGGCCGGCATTCTCGGCGACCAGGCCCTCGTCCTCGACGAGGCTGAGGCCGGCTCCGGCGGCGAGCTCGGCGGCGCCCTCGCGGATGATCCGCTTGCGCTCCTCCTCGTCGACGACGACATGGCAGGCTTGGAGCTTCTCCAGATAGTCGCTCGCGCCGCCGAGGGTGATCGTCCCGGGATGATGGAAGCGATGGCCCAGAGTCGCCGCGCCGCTCTTCACGCCGGCAATCTCGAATTCGACGATCTCCTCGCCGAGCATGGCGACGACGCCCTGCAACGGTCTGACCCAGCGCGGGCTTTCGGTCGAGACCGATTCTTCGCCCCAGCGCATCGACTTGGGCCAGGGAAAGGCGCGGACGACGGCGGGGATCGCTTCGGCGAGCACCGCCGAACTGGCCCGTCCGGGCCTCTCGACGACGGCGAACAGCACGCCGTCGCGCTCCTCGAGCTGCTCGCGCGTCAGCCCGGTCTTGCGCAGGAAGCCGTCGAGCGCCTGCGGCGGCGCCGAGGCGCGCGGACCCTTAATCTCCTCGCGGACCGCGTCGGTCTCGGCGGGAAGGCCGCGGGCGACGAGAACGAGCCGGCGCGGCGTGGCGTAAGTCTCGATCGCCTCGGCGGCGAGGCCGGCACTTGATATTTGTTCTGAAAAAAGCCGCACAAGGTCCTGCTGCGCCTTTGCCTGCATCCGCGCGGGTATTTCCTCCGACAGGACCTCGAGCAGGAAGTCAGGCATGTCCGCAGACTCCTGCGTGAAGCGCAGAATCAGCTATTTGTTCGCGCAGAGACGCAGAGACGCAGAGATACCGCGAGGGGCTCGCAGGCCGAACTTTTTCTGCAACACCGCCGAACGGGCGCTGCGCGCCGGGACAAGCTCGGACTCTCTGCGTCTCTGCGTCTCTGCGCGAAAAAATCCTCACGCCGCCCACCCGTTCTTTTCCATCCAGGCCTGGCAGGCGCCTTTGGCGAGGTCCCTGACCCGGCCGATATAGGCCTGGCGCTCGGCCACAGAGATCACGCCCCTCGCCTGCAGGGTGTTGAAGATGTGGCTGGCCTTGATCGCCTGGTCGTAGGCGGGGAGCGGCAGTTTCGCTTCGATGCAGCGGACATTCTCGTCGGCCGCGTCCCGGAACCAGCGGAACAGGGTGTCGGTGTCCGCCCGCTCGAAATTGTACGCGCTGAACTCCTTCTCGTTCTCGAGGAAGACGTCGCCGTAGGTGACGCCCGCGTCGTTGAAGGCGAGGTCGTAGACGTTGTTCTTGCCCTGGACGTACATGGCGAGCCGCTCGAGCCCGTAGGTCAGCTCGCCGGCGACCGGCTTGCAGTCGTAGCCGCCGACCTGCTGGAAATAGGTGAACTGGGTGACTTCCATGCCGTCGCACCACACCTCCCAGCCGAGGCCCCAGGCACCCAGCGTCGGGCTTTCCCAGTCGTCCTCGACGAAGCGGATGTCGTGCTTCAGGAAATCGACTCCGATCGCGGCAAGGCTGCCGAGATAGAGGGCCTGAAGGTCGGGCGGGCTCGGCTTCAGGATCACCTGATACTGGTAGTAATGGAAGAGCCGGTTGGGATTCTCGCCGTAGCGGCCGTCAGTCGGGCGGCGGCAGGGCTGGACGTAGGCGGCCTTCCAGGGATCGGGGCCGAGGCTGCGCAGGGCGGTGGCGGGATGGAAAGTGCCCGCGCCCATCTCGACGTCGTAGGGCTGCAGGATCAGGCAGCCCTGCCGGCTCCAGTAATCGTGGAGAATGAGGATCAGCGACTGGAAGCTTGGGGGCCGGTCCAAGGGCTTCGCACCTGCAACAAGGAACGGCCTCGCTCTGGCGCAGGAGCCTTTGGGGGTCAAGCGGAGCGGCGGCGATTGACCGGCCGGTGCAAAAGCCGCAGACAGGGGCGAACGGGGATGATGGCCGGGCGGGCGCTTTCATGGGCTTCAAATCGCTGACTTTTCCAGGGACCTGGTGGCTGCTGCCGCTGGCCGCTTTGGCGGCGGCGGCACCGGCGGCGGCGACGCCGCACACCAAGAGCGGGCCGGCCAAGGAGGCTTTCGTCAAGTCGACGCTCAAGGATGCGGCACAGCCGGAGCCGCGACCGGCTCTGTGGCTGCTCGCCGACGAGGACACCAAGATCTACATGTTCGGCACCATCCATGTGCTGCCGCCCGGCTTCCGCTGGCGCTCGCCGGCGGTGGAGCGGGCGGTCGGCGAGGCCGACACTTTGGTCGTCGAGACCTACGAGCCGCCCGGCACCGAACGCGGCCTCGAGGACCAGACCGGCTTTTTCGCCGAGCGGCCGGTGCCGATCCTCGAGCGGGTGCCGAAGAGCAAGCGCAAACCGCTCAGGGAGGCGATCAGCGCCGCCGGCCTGCCGCTCGACTTCCTCGACCGGATGCACAGCTGGGCGGCGGCGATGACGCTCGGTATCGCCCAGACGCTCGGCGCCTATGGAGTCGACGACCCGGCCGAGGCGCCCGGAGTCGAGGACGTGCTCGAGGAGACGTTCCGCGGCGCCGGCAAGCCGATCCTCAGCGTCGAGGATGGCGACACCGTCTTCGCCGCCTTGAGCGAGCTGCCGCAGGACGTGCAGACCCAGTTGCTGCTCGACGCGATCGAACCGGCGCCGGCCGGCGCCGCCGAGATTCCAGCGGCCGGCGAGCTCGAGTGGGTGGCGGGTCGCGACGAGGCGATGAGCCTCGAGGGCGAGGCGGGCTTCCCGCCGGCTTTGTTCGACGTGCTGGTGCGACGGCGCAACGCCGCCTGGACGGTCTGGCTCGAGGACCGGCTGAAGCAGCCGGGCACCTTGCTGTTCGCGGTCGGGGCGGGGCATCTCGCCGGGCGGGAATCGGTGCAGGCGATGCTCGCCCGCCGTGGCCTGCGCGTTACCCGCGTCGACTGAAGGGGGCGGGCATGAGGCGGGCGAGACGAGTAACCGCGCTGTGGCTGCTGCCGCTCGCCGCCTGCGCCGGCCAGGCCGAGCCGCCGACGGCCGGTGGGCGGCCGGCGATGTGGACTCTCGCCGACGCGGACACGCGCATCTACCTGTTCGGCACCATCCACATGCTGCCCGAGGGCCGGAGCTGGCGCACTCCGGCGCTCGAGACGGCGCTGGCGCGGGCCGACGAGCTGGTGCTCGAGGTCGCCGACGTCGACGACATGATGGCGAGCGCCCAGGCGATGCAGAAGCTCGGCCTATCCCCCGGCTTGCCGCCGATCGCCGAGCGGGTGCCGGAGGACAAGAGGGCGGCGCTGAGGGCGATGATCGCGGAGAGCGGCTATCCCGAAGCCGTCTACGACCGGCTCGAGACCTGGGCGGCGGCGCTGCCGTTGCTCGGAGTCAGCTTCAAGCGGCTCGGGCTCGACCCGTCGCGCGGGGTCGAGCGGCAGATCGGCGCGCCGTTCCGCGCCAGCGGCCGGCCGGTGGTCGGGCTCGAGACGATCGAGCAGCAGTTCGGCTTCTTCGACACCCTGTCGGAGGACGCGCAGCGCAAGCTGCTGCTGGCGGTGATCGAGGACAGCGAGCAGACCCGGCGGCAGTTCGCGGCGATGGTCGACGCTTGGTCGAATGGCGACCTCGCCGGCATCGCCCGCACCTTCGACGACGAGACCCAGATGTCGCCCGAGCTGAAGGAGGCGCTGATGAAACGGCGCAACGCGCGCTGGGCGGCGTGGCTGGCGGAGCGGCTGGAGACTCCGGGAACGGTGTTCGTCGCGGTCGGGGCGGGACATCTCGCCGGCGAGGATTCCGTCCAGGCGATGCTGAAGGCGAAGGGCCTGAAGGCGAAGCGGGTGCAGTAGGGGTTGTCAGACACCGATCAAACCGCTTCCCTTGCCTTCCGCTCCCCGCTCCGCTAGACGCCCCGCTTCCCCGTTCATGGTCATCCCTGGAGGCGTGAACGCGGGCGTTACCAGCAACTCGTTTTGAAAGACATGCACATGAGCGAACAGCTTACGCTGTCGGCCGAGACGCGCGAGCGGGCGGGCAAGGGAGCCTCCCGCGCGATGCGTCGCGAAGGCCGAGTCCCCGCCGTCGTCTACGGCAACCGGGAAGAGCCCCTCGCCGTCCACGTCGAGGAGAAGGCGCTGATGAAGGCGCTCAACACCGGGCATTTCATGAACTCGGTGGTGATGATCGACGTCGCCGGCGGACCGACCGCGCGGACCCTGCCCAAGGACGTCCAGTTCCATCCGGTCACCGACCGGCCGCTGCATGTCGATTTCCTGCGCATCTCCGAGCACAGCAAGGTGACGGTGGCGGTGCCGATCCGTTTCGTCGACGAGGACAAGGCGCGCGGAATCAAGCGCGGCGGCGTGCTCAATGCCGTGCGTCACGAGCTCGAGCTGGTCTGCGACGCCGCCGAGATCCCCGACCAGGTCCAAGTGAGCCTGGCCGGCCTCGACATCGGCGATTCGCTGCACATTTCGGCCGTGACCCTGCCCGAGGGCACCGAGAGTGCGATCACCGACCGCGACTTCACCATCGCCACCATCGTCGCCCCGTCGGGCCTCAAGATGGAGGCCGAGGACGCCCAGGCCGCCGAAGCCGCCGAGCCGGCTGCGGCCGAGGTGCCGCTGGTCGGCGAGGAACAGGCCGGCGAGGCCGAAGAGGGCTGATTTGGCGCTGCTGGGCTGGTTCGGCGCGCTCTTCGGTCCCCGGGCCGTGGAGGTGCCGGGCCAGCCGGCCGACGCGCCTGTCGCTTCGGACTGGGGGGAATTGGCGCCCGTGCAGATCTGGGTCGGCCTCGGCAATCCCGGCGCGAGCCACGCCATGCACCGGCACAATGTCGGCTTCATGGCGGTCGACGCGATCGCCGCGACCCATGGCTTCGAACCGCCGAAAAAGGCCTTCCACGGCTGGGCCCAGCAGGGGCGGATCGGCGGCTCGCGCATCCTGCTGCTGAAGCCCTCCACCTACATGAACGACAGCGGCCGAGCGGTGCGGGCCGCGATGGACTTCTTCAAGAAGGACGTCGGCGACGTCACCGCCTTCCACGACGAGCTCGACCTCGCCCCGTTCAAGGTCAAGGTGAAAATCGGCGGCGGCACCGCCGGCCATAACGGCCTCAGGTCGACCGAGGCCCATATCGGCAACGGCTTCCGCCGGGTCAGGATCGGCATCGGCCATCCCGGCCACAAGGACCGGGTGACCCGCCACGTCCTCGGCAATTACGTCAAGGCCGAGCAGGACAGGCTCGCCGACATGCTCGGCGCGATCGCCGCGGAGGCGGAGTGGCTCGCCAGGGGCGACGACGCCCGGTTCATGAACGAGGTGGCGCTGAGGCTTCAGGCCGACTAGCGCGCCGGGGCCGCCGGGCGACCGGTCCGGACATCGATCGGTAGATCGCGGTCATAGGCCAGCACCCCCGGCATCGCATCGTGCCGGTCGATCTCGACTCCAAAAATGTTGTCCAGCTTGGGAGCGGCCCGGAATTCGGCCGCGACTCGCGGCAATCCCGCAAGCCGGGAGGGCACGACCATGGTCGAGTCGAACGGGACCACCGAGACTCCCCAGGGCCGCTTGCTCGCCCCGACATCCGGAAAAAGAATCGTGCCCAAGTCGACGATTTGCCCGGCCGGCGCATCGAAGCGGAGGGTGCCCATGCAGAGGCACACTCCGACATGGGCCCCGTTGTTGCCCACGGCGACATTCCCGTAGAGAATATAGGAACCAGGCCGGACGGCGCGGAGATAGGTCTTGCCTTCGCGGCCGCCGGTGAGGCGCGGGCCATGCCTGACCTGAACCCACCGGTCGCGCTCCGACATCGGATCACCGCCCTTGACCGGGCCCGGCGATTCTCCCGGCTCATATTCCCGAAGGAATCGGATATTCGCTCCCGAAATATTGGTTCGATAGAATATGTACGAGCTCCTCGGATCGACGACGATCGGGTCCCCAGAGCCGAATTGCTGGCGCGACTGAGCAGCGGTGGCCGGCGCAAGCGCCGACATGACAAGGCACAAGAGCCATTTGGCGGTCATTCGACGATCGCTCCCACGCGGGGCTGCGGACCGGAGGCGATCCTGGCCTGAACCCGCAACAGCCGCTCCCGCCTCGCCTCACCGGTTTCCCCAGGACCTTCCGGCGAATGGATCCGCGTCCAGATCGATCTGGGCAGGCCGTAACGACGATATTCCTTAAAGCCCATGCAGACCCGGAAATTCCGGCGGGCGATGTCGCGGCGTTGCGCCGCGCCGAAGATCGCATCGGTCGCGGCGCCGGCCAGCACGCCGTACGGGCCGCCGTCGGCCCGCAGCGAGATACCCCGCGAATAGGCGTCACATTCCCGCAGGTCGGCCAGAGCGGTGGCGAATTCGGTATTGGCGCGGTGGTAATAGAAATATTTGTCATAGTCGCGCTCGAACGCGGCCGTCGGCGTGAAGTCCAGATCCGGCACCTCGACGGCGTCGGGAGGCGGAGTCGCCGCCTGGGCCCAGGCCGCAGCCCCAAAGACGATCCCCAAAAGACTCAGCTTCGCCAAAATCCGTCGCACACCGCCTCCGGATAAACCGCTACGATGCTGGATAGGTCGACAAGCGCGGCAATTCCAGTGGCCCTCGGCCGGCAGAGAACGAGCGTGGATGCCAGCGCGACAAAACGGTGTCGGACGCCGATCAGGGTCGCTGTGGGCGCCGACGAGCGGCGGCGAGGAGGCCGGCAAGCTCGGCGCGCGTCAGCAGTCGGCCGCGCAGGACGACGGCGTAGATGCGCCGCGTGTTGCGGATGTCGGCAAGCGGATCGGCGTCGAGCAGGACCAAGCGCGCGGTCTTGCCGGGCGCGATCGTGCCCTCGCTCGCCTGCCGGCCGAGGAAGCGCGCCGGATCGATCGTCGCGGCCCGCAGCGCCTCGGCCGGCGTGAAGCCGGCGCGGACCAGCCATTCCAGCTCATCGTGGAGGCAGAAGCCGGGAACCATCGCATCACAGCCGGCGAGGAAGGGCACGCCCGCGGCCTTCATGTCGCCAACCGCAGCCAGCGCCGTCTCCCCTTGGCCGCGAATCCAGGCCACGGCTTCGGGCGGCAGCTTTGCGGCCTCCTGGTTGCGGCGGCCGAAGCGCTCGAGCTCGACGCTCGCATATTCGGCATGGGCGACCGGCGCTCCCGAGAGAAGATCGGGCAGCGCCCGAAGGAAGACGAGGGTCGGCGTCTGCCACACGCGCGCGGCCGCCATGCGGCGGAAGAAAGGCTCGCAGTGCCGCGGCTGATAAGCGCCGCCGGCCGAGCATTGCCGGTAGAGCTGAAAGTTCGAGAGATGCTCGATGCTCTTCTGGCCCGCGGCGACGGCTTCCTCGGCGGTGACTCCAGTCGGGACATGACCGGCGAAGGGGATGCCGAGCCGGCGCGATTCCCGCGCGATCGCGAAATAGGCATCGCGCGGCGTCTGGTCGTGGACCTTGATGAAATCGGCGCCGCGCGCCGCCAGGTCGCGCACCGCCGCCCGTGCCTGCCCGGCATCCGCGACCCGGCGGCGCAGCGGCCAGTCGGCGGGCGCGGCGTCGAGGATGGGGCCGGCCGCGACGATCTCCGGCCCGAGCAGCGCGCCCGAGCGAATCCGGTCACGCAGTGGAAAGATGAATCCGGTGTCCGCGCCCATGTCACGGGTGCCGAGCACGCCATTAGCGACGAACAGCGGCGGCGACCCTTCGCCGACGGCCTGGTGGTGCGCGTGCATGTCCCAGAGCCCGGGAATGGCGAACTTGCCCCGGCCGTCGACCCGCCTTGCGCCTCGAGGCGCTCGGATCGGCGCGCCGACACGGGCGATCCGGCCGTCGCGGACGAGGATCGACGCGCCGGGGCGGATCCGGCCGCGCTCGACGTCGACGATCGTCACGTCCTCGATGAGCAGCGGGCCGGACGGCGCGGCTTCGCCGCCGGCCGCCGTCGCCAAGCCGCCGAGCAAGGCCAGTAATGGTGCAAGCCGGGTCAGGCGAAGCATGATTCCTCCCCGCCAGCGACGCTCCGCCGGCCGAATGGTTGCACGACCGCGGCGGCGGTGCGGTGAGGCCCGGCCCGATGCCGGGACGGACCGGGTTGACGCACAGCCCGGAAATCACCATAGGCGGCCGCCTCATGACGAACGCGCCGCTCTTTCGCAAAGATCACGGCCGAGGTCGCTGACCTCGGGGCGGCCGAGTGCGCCCCGATCGCGAGGGCGCCGAGCCAGGTTCGAGCCTGGGCTCCTTTGACATTCACCCTTCCGGTCGAACGCACCCTCCGCGCCCGAGGCGACCTTCCCGCAATCGACTGATGCGGGCGTAGCTCAGCGGTAGAGCGCCACGTCGCCATCGTGGAGGTCGAGGGTTCGACTCCCTTCGCCCGCTCCAGTCGTCCCCACCCATGCAATGACGCTCGCCGCGTGCCGCCGCTTCGGCTAGCGGTTCCGTCATGGCCAGCCGCGCTCTCTTCTCCACCCTCTTCTACCAGGGCGAGCTCGGCGACGCCGCCTTGGTCTCCGAACTCGAACAGGCCTGTCGAGCGCTCGCTACCGATGACTTCGCGGGACGGCTCTGGTCGCGCCAGCACGGCTATCGCGGCTATACGTCCTACGCCTCGCTGAACGACCTGCCGGCGCGCGACCCGCGCTTCTCCGAGCTGGTGCGGCGGCTCAACCGCCACGTCGCCGTCTTCGCCGCCGACTGCGCGTTCGATCTGGGCGGAAGACGACTGAAGCTCGATAGTCTGTGGGTCAACGTCCTGAAGCCCGGCGGCGCGCATTCGGGTCATATCCATCCGCACAGCGTTGTCTCGGGCACACTCTACGTCGCGGTTCCGCCGGGCGCGGGCGCGCTCAAGCTCGAGGATCCGCGGCTGCCGATGATGATGGCGGCGCCGCCGCGCCGAGCCGACGCGCCGGACGAGCTCAGGACCTTCGTCTATGCCCGGCCGACGTCCGGCACCCTGTTCCTGTGGGAAAGCTGGCTCCGGCACGAGGTCGTGCCCGGCACCTGGAAGGGGGAGCGGACCAGCATCAGCTTCAACTACCGGCTGTGACGGGCGCGGTCGCCGGCCCCTGCGACGGTGGCATCGCCGCAAGCGCGAAGACTCGGCCCTGCCCGAACCAAGGCTTGACCCTCGCCGCGTCGATCCTCGCCTCCAGCCTCGCCTTCGTCGACGGGTCGGTGGTCAATGTCGCGCTGCCCGCGGTCGGCGCCGACCTCCACGCCGGGGGCTCCGGCCTGCAGTGGATCGTCAACGCCTATCTGCTGCCGCTCTCCGCTTTGCTGCTGCTCGGCGGCGCGGCCGGCGACAAGTTCGGTCGGCGGCTTCTGTTCCTGCTCGGCATCGCCCTGTTCGCGGTCGCCTCCACTCTCTGCGCGCTGGCGCCAGGCCTAGAGCTGCTGCTGGCCGGACGGGCGCTGCAGGGAATCGCCGCGGCGATGCTGATGCCCAACAGCCTCGCGTTGCTCGGCGCCGCCTTCGCCGGCGAGGCGCGCGGGCGGGCGATCGGCAGCTGGGCGGCAGCGGGGGCGGTGGCCGGGGCGCTCGGCCCGCTGCTCGGCGGCTGGCTGGTCGCCGAGGTGGGTTGGCGCGCCATCTTCCTCATCAACCTGCCGCTGTGCGCGGGCGCGCTGGGGCTCGGCTGGCGCTACGTCGCCGAGAGCCGCGAGGAGACGCGGGCGCCGCTCGACGCGCTCGGCGTCGCCGTCGCCACAATCGGCCTCGGCGCGGTGACCTGGGGCCTCACCGAGCTTTCGGGAGGTGGAGGCGCGAGCGACGGCTGGATAGCGACCGGCGTCGGCGCGGCGGCCCTGCTCGCCTTCCTCGCGATCGAGCGCGAGCGGGGCGAGCGAGCGATCATGCCGCTCGCCCTGTTCGGCACGGCCAGCTTCGCCGGCCTCTCCCTGCTCACCTTCTTCCTCTATGCCGCGCTCGGCGGGCTGTTCGTCGCCCTGCCCTTCGTTCTGATCGAGCTGCGCGGCTACTCGCCGGTCGCCGCCGGAGCCGCTTTGCTGCCGCTGCCGGCGATGGTCGCGCTCGGCTCGCGGCTGATGGGGCAGGTCGCCGCCGGAATCGGGCCTCGCCTGCCGCTGACGGTGGGGCCGCTGATCGTCGCAGCCGGCTTCGTTCTGGCCGCGCGGATCGCCGACGGCGGCACCTATTGGACGAGCGTGCTGCCGGCCGTACTGGTGATCGCGGTCGGAATGGCGGGGCGGTGGCGCCGCTGACCACGGCGGTGATGGCGTCGGCGGACCGCGACCATGTCGGCACCGCCAACGGCTTCAACAGCGCCGTGGCGCGCACCGGCGGCCTGATCGCGACGGCGCTGCTCGGCTCGGTGCTGGCGGCGCGGGGACCGGCGCTGGCGGAGGCGTTCGCGACGGCGGCCTGGGCCGCGGCCGGCGCGGCCGCCGCGGCGGGGCTGGCGGCGCTGGTTCTGCTCAGGCCGCAGGAGATACGGACACCGTCCTGACCCCGTACGATTCCCGGCGACACGGTTCAGCGTCCGCCCTCGGCCGGCAGCCACGCATATTCCCAGCGCCAGGGCAGGCCGGTGTCGCCGAGGATCGTCTCGACCAGCCGTGGAAAGGCGGCTTCGGCGCGGACGTCGTTGGCGAGAATGACGACGCAGCGGCGGCCGGTCTCCAAGCATACCCAGATATTGCCGGTGCTGTCGTTGTGGCCGCCTTTGAAGAAGCCGCGCCCTTGCGGCCCGTCGAAGGCGATCACGCCCAGCCCGGCCGCGAGACCCGGCCATCGCCTGTCCGACGGCGCGTCGGGCGCCAGGCTGGGGAACTGGCTCGCGGTGCGGATGGGGAGCTGGGCGCGGAGCATTTCGGCGCGCGAGGCGCGCTTCAGCCCCTTGCCGCGCATGAAGCCGGCCGCGAAACGGGCGAAATCGGCGATCGTCGTGTCCATCGAGCCGGCCGCCCGGACCCTGCTGCGCTCGTCATGGGGCTCGACGCTTCCGTCCGTCTTCCAGCCGTCGGCGAGGTTGCGGACGAAATCGGGGCGCCAGAGAAGACTCGTGTTCGTCATCCCGAAGCGGTCGAACACGCGCCGCTGCATCTCCGCGCCGAGATCGAGGCCGAGACCCTTCTCGAGGACGAACTGGAGGAGGAGTATCCCCTCGCCCGAATAAGCGTAGCGCTCGCCCGGCTCGAAATGGAATCTGAGCTTCCGGTCGGGCTCGAGGAAGGAGAAATTGGCCCAGCCGACGCTGTGGGTGAGGACGTGCCGCGCCGTCACCCGCCGCCAGCGCTCGTCGCCGGCCAGGTCGCCCCAATTGCCGTACTCGTCGAGATTGCCGTATTCCGGCAGCGGCCGCGGCAGATAGTCGGCGAGCGGCCGGTCGAGGTCGAGCTTCCTCTCCCCGACCAGCTGCATGACGGTGTAGGCGAAGACCGCCTTGGTCAGCGACGCGCCGTACATGACCGTGCCGGCCTGAAGCGGATCGCCGGCCGCATTGCGGTCGCCCCAGGCGCGGACGAGGTCGACCCGGCCGTCGTGGATGACGGCCATCGCGAGGCCGCGGGCGCCGGTGCGGCGCATGGCGTCCAGCGCGGCATCGTGGATCATCTCGGGGGGAAGCCTCACCACCCACGTCGTCTCGGCGGGCTTGGCGCAGGCCGCGGGCAGAAGAAGAAGTCATGCCGCCAGCGCACAGGCCTTGCGCGAAGAGTTCATGCGGCACATGTGACAGCCGGCGGCGGGCCCCACAAGGCCTTGGCCGGTCTCAATGCCAACGGAGTGGTTGAAGCGCATGGGTTTTCGGTGCGGTATCGTCGGGCTGCCCAATGTCGGCAAATCGACGCTGTTCAACGCCCTGACCGAGACGGCGGCGGCGCAGGCGGCGAACTATCCCTTCTGCACGATCGACCCCAATGTCGGCCGGGTCGCCGTGCCCGATCCGCGGCTCGACGAGATAGCCCGGATCGCCAAATCGGCGCAGGAGATCGAGACCCAGCTCGAATTCGTCGACATTGCCGGGCTGGTGCGCGGCGCCTCGAAGGGCGAGGGATTGGGCAACCAGTTCCTCGGCAACATCCGCGAGGTCGACGCCGTCGTTCACGTGCTGAGATGCTTCGAGGGCGGAGACGTCACCCATGTCGAGGGCCGGGTCGATCCGGTCGCCGACGCCGACACGGTCGAGACCGAGTTGATGCTCGCCGACCTGGACAGCCTCGAGAAGCGCGTCCCGGCCCTCGTCAAGAAAGCGCAGCAGGGCGACAAGGAGGCGAGGATCCAGGCCTCGGTGCTCGGTCAGGCGCTCGAGCTGCTGCGGCAATCGAAGCCCGCTCGGCTGACCGAGCCGAAAGACGCCGAGGAGAAGCTCGCGCTGGAGCGGGCGCAGCTGCTCACCGCCAAGCCGGTCCTCTACGTCTGCAACGTCGACGAGGCCGACGCCGCGTCCGGCAACGCCCACAGCGCGCGGGTCTTCGAGAAAGCCAGGACGGAGGGCGCCGGGGCGGTCGTCATCTCGGCTGCGATCGAGGCCGAGATCGCGACCATGGATCCGGCCGACCGGCCCGAATTCCTCGCCGATCTCGGACTGACGGAAACCGGACTCAGCCAGGTGATCCGCGCCGGCTACGACCTCCTCCACCTCATCACCTTCTTCACCGCCGGCCCCAAGGAGGCGCGCGCTTGGACGGTCGAGAAGGGCGCCAAGGCGCCGCAGGCGGCCGGAGTCATCCACACCGACTTCGAGCGCGGCTTCATCCGCGCCGAGACCATCGCCTACGAGGATTTCGTCAGGTTCGGTGGCGAGGCCGGCGCCAAGGAAGCCGGCAAGATGCGCTCGGAAGGCAAGGATTATGTCGTCCAGGACGGCGACGTCATGCTGTTCCGTTTCAACGTCTGAGGCATGAACCTCTACGCCCTGTTCCGCTCGCGCTTTCCCGCCGACCCGGCGGCGCCGTTCCTGGTCGAGCCCGACGGGACTGAGCTCAGCTACGCGGCGATGGACTCGGTCACCGCCGCCTTCGCGGCCCGGCTCGTCGAGCTGGGCGTGATGCCCGGCGACCGGGTCGCGGTCCAGGCCGAGAAGAGCGTCGCGGCTCTGATCCTCTACCTCGCCACGCTACGGGCGGGAGCGATTCACCTGCCCTTGAACCCGGCCTATACCGCCGCCGAGGTCCGCTACTTCCTCGAAGATGCGGAGCCGGCGCTGTTCGTCGGCGATCCCGCGAGCGGCGCGGGCGCGAAGCGCGCCGAGGCGCTGGAAGCGCTGACGGCGCTGGCGCCCCCCGCGGAGAACCGCTTCGAAGAGGTGCCAAGCTCGCCCGACGACCTCGCCGCGATTCTCTATACGTCCGGCACCACGGGCCGCTCCAAGGGAGCGATGCTGACCCACGCCAACCTCGCCTCCAACGCCGAGACTCTGCGCGAGGCATGGCGGTTCACGGCGGCGGATCGGCTGCTCCACGCTCTGCCGATCTTCCATACCCACGGCCTGTTCGTCGCCACCAACGTGACCCTGCTCGCCGGCGGCGCGATGATCTTCCTCCCCGCCTTCGACCTCGACGAAATCCTGCGGCTCCTGCCTCGGGCGACGGCGATGATGGGGGTTCCGACGTTTTACATCCGCCTGCTCTCGCGCCGCGATTTTACCCGCGAGCTGGTCGGCCACATGCGCCTGTTCGTCTCGGGCTCGGCGCCGCTCTCGGCCGAGACCCACCGGGCGTTCGAGGAGAGGACCGGCCATGCCATCCTCGAGCGCTACGGCATGACCGAGACCAACATGAACACGTCCAACCCCTATGAGGGGCCGCGCGTGCCGGGCAGCGTGGGGCCGCCCTTGCCCGGCGTCGAGATCCGCATCGCCGATTTGGCGAGCGGCGCCGAGCTGCCGTCGGGCGAAGTGGGGGTGATCGAAATACGTGGGCCCAATGTCTGCAAGGGCTATTGGCGGATGCCGGACAAGACGGCCGAGGCGTTCCGTGACGACGGCTTCTTCATCTCTGGCGACCTCGGCTCCGTCGACGAGGCCGGCTACGTCCGAATCGTCGGCCGCGACAAGGACCTGATCATCACCGGCGGCCTCAACGTCTATCCGGCAGAAGTCGAGGCGGCGATCGAGGCGCTTCCGGGCGTCGCCGAATGCGCTGTGATCGGCGCTCCGCACCCCGATTTCGGCGAGGGCGTGGTGGCGGTCGTCATCCGCCGCGCCGGAGTCGGGCTCGACGAGGCCAGAATCGGGACGGCTCTGGTGCAAGGCCTGGCCTCTTACAAGCGACCCAAGCGCGTCTTCTTCGTCGAGGCACTGCCCCGCAACGCGATGGGAAAGGTGCAGAAGAATGTGCTGCGCGACGCCTATGCCGACGCGTTCGCCGAACGCTAGGGACTTGCCGGCCCCTCGAGCGGCAGGACGGCGTTGATCATCTGGCCGCTGTGATTGCCGAAACGCGGTGCCGGCAGATAGCCGGCCGGGCGGCGCGGTAGGGCGGCGATCGCGGCCGGGACGGGAGTCGTCTGCCCGGCGCGCTCGACGAGCAGCGCATCGGCCACCGTGTAGGCGCGCTTCTCGATGTCGGGCGCGCTGCGGATGCCGGCGAGCTTCGGCCAGATCGAGCTGCCGTTCTCAGCGCCGATATAGAAGGTGCCGAGATCGGTGATCTCGCCGGCCTTCGCATCGAACTGGTACGAGCCGAGGCTGTAGGAGGTGGTCGGGCTGGACGCGATCACCCAGCGACCCGGAGTCACCGCGACCAGATAGGTGCGGATGTCGCCGTCCTCGGCAAGGAACGACTTGGGACCGACCACTGCGGCCTTGTCCTCGCCCTTGGGAACCGGATTGCCCTTGGCGCGGCCCTTGCCGCGAAGGTCCTCGGCCTTGGGGTCGTAGCGATGGAAGGAGACCAGGTTCCAGACCTTCTCGTCGCGCTTGCCGAGGCGGACGAGGAGATAGGCTTGCTTCGGATCGAGCGAGGGCGGCGCGAGCTTGAGCACCTCGGCGGCCATTGTGGGCGCGGCCGCGGGAACCGCGACGAATGCGGCGACGATGGCGAGCAGGGCTCGGCGCAGGCCGCTCATGGGACGAGCGCGGGCTGCGACGGCGCGGGTCCGGCAGCCTTCTCGGCGAGCTTCTCGCGCATCGTCTTCCAGCCTCCCGAGTAGAGCAATTTGGCTTCCTCCTTGGTCATCCCGTAGCGGCCGTAGCCCTTGACCTGGAAACATTTGCGCATCGCCGCCTCGCCCATATGGCGGCGCTGGCCGCCGCGGATGAAGCCCTGGACGAGCCCCGCCGCTGCCGCGGCGGCGACATTGGGGGTATAGACGGACGGGCCGCGCGGCGGCTCTACCGCGCTGGCGAGGTCCCGGCATTCGTCCCAGTCGGCCAGCGCCGCCTCTCTCGAGACGCCCGGCTTGTGGAAGAAGAAATTGTCCGGATCCTCCTCGTCCTCGGCGGCCGCAGACGCGCCGGCGGCCAGCAGCGCCATCGCCAGGATCCCCAGTGCGTATCGCATCAGCCTTGCCCCTCCGAAGCCGCTCGTGCGGCGCGATGATGCTCCGCGCCCGAGGCGAGGGCAAGCTCTAGGACAGCGCCTTCTTCAGCAATTCGTTGACCAGCTGCGGGTTGGCCTTGCCCTGCATCGCCTTCATCACCTGGCCGACGAAGAAGCCGAACAATTTGTCCTTGCCGCCGCGATATTCCGCGACCTTGTCGGCGTTGGCGGCGAGCACGCCGGCGATCGCCGAGTCGATCGCACCGGTGTCGCTGGTCTGCCGCAGGCCGCGTTCCTCGACGATGCGGGCGGGGTCGTCGCCAGTCTCGAGCATGATCTCGAAGACCTGCTTGGCGAGCGTTCCGGACAGGGTACCGTCGGCGGTGAGGGCGAGCAGCTCGGCCGCCTGGGCGGGCGTGACCGGGCTGTCCTCGACGGTCTTGCCGAGGCGGTTGAGAGCTCCGAACAGGTCCGACGTCACCCAGTTGCTCGCCCGCTGGGCGTGCTCCTCGCCCAGTTTTTCAAGCAAAGCCTCGAACCAGCGCGCCGTGGTGACGTCGGCGGTCAGCACGCTGGCGTTGTACGCGCTCAGGCCGAGCGCTTCCTCGTAGCGGTGGCGCTTGGCGTCGGGGAGCTCGGGAAGGCTGGCCCGGCATTCGGCGAGGAAATCGTCGGACAGCTCGACGGGGAGCAGGTCCGGATCGGGGAAATAGCGATAATCGTGCGCTTCCTCCTTGGAACGGAGGGGACGGGTTTCGCCTCTGTCGGGATCGAACAGCCGGGTTTCCTGGACGATGCTTCCGCCGCCCTCGAGCACGTCGACCTGGCGGCTCGCCTCATATTCGATCGCGGCCATGATGAAGCGGACCGAGTTGACGTTCTTGGTCTCGGTTCGGGTGCCGAGCGGACCGCCCGGCCGGCGGACGCTGACATTAACGTCGGCGCGCATCGAGCCCTGCTCCATATTGCCGTCGCAGCTGCCGACGTAGCGCAGAATCGATCTTAGCTTACGGATGTAAGCTCCTGCTTCTTCCGGGCTTCTCATGTCGGGCTTGGAGACGATCTCCATCAGCGCCACGCCGCAGCGATTGAGGTCGACGTAGGAGAAGGACGGATGCTGGTCGTGCATCAGCTTGCCGGCATCCTGCTCGAGATGGATGCGCTCAACCCCGATCCGCTTGGCCGAGCCCTCGTCCTTCTCGTCGAGCAATATCTCGACCTCGCCCTCGCCGACGATCGGATGATAGAGCTGGCTGATCTGATAGCCCTGCGGCAGGTCGGCGTAGAAATAATTCTTGCGGTCGAAGCGCGACCAGGCGTTGATCCTCGCCTCCAGCGCCATGCCGGTGCGGACCGCCTGGCGGAGGCATTCTCGGTTCGGCACCGGCAGCATTCCGGGCATGGCGGCGTCGACCAGGCTGACCTGGCTGTTGGGCTCCGCCCCGAACTCGGTCGAGGCGCCCGAGAAAAGCTTGGCATTCGACGTCACCTGGGCGTGGACCTCGAGCCCGATCACCACCTCCCATTCGCCGGTGGCGCCGTGGACGCGATAGTCGCTCATCGGGCCTCCTCCTCCTCTTCTTCGGGGAGGGGCTGCGGATCCTCCTCGTCGACGATCACCTCGGCCATGGTGTAGTCGGGGGCCGGCTCCTCCTCTTCCTCCTCATCATAAAAATTGTAGCCACGGCTGCTCAGGGGTTGGAAAATGGGCCGAAATATCGCGCTCAATACCCACGCGACCGGGGCGAATACGACCTCGAACAGGGCCTCGACCAGGATGTAGACGAGCGGAACGGCGAGCAACCACAGCAGGTCCCAGTCCCATCCCTCATCGAAAGCACCCTCCTTCCAGAGCCACAGCGCGCAGCCCGCCGCCACCGCGGCACCAAAGGCGCGCTGCTGCCAGAGATGGTTGCGATCGCGAAGACGCTGGAGGCGCTGCTCGCCGGTTTCGGTTGGGAGCTCGTAGGCGCTCACCACCACGGCTCCGGACGGGCGGTGAAGCCGGCGCGTTCCTCCAGAGCCAAGGCGGCATCGAGCACGCCCTGCTCGTCGAGTGCCTTGCCGACCAGCTGGAGGCCGAGCGGGAGGCCCTGGTCGTCGAGGCCGGCGGGGACACTGATCGCCGGCAGGCCGGCGAGACTGGCGGGGACGGCGAAGACGTCGTTCAGGTACATGGCGATGGGGTCGGCGCTCTTGTCACCGAGCGCGAAGGCGGCCGAGGGGGCGGTGGGCGTGAGGATGAAGTCGCACTGCTCCCAGACCCGCTCGAAATCGCGGGCGATCAGCGCCCTCACCTTCTGGGCGCGGTTGAAATAGGCGTCGTAGAAGCCGGCGGAGAGGACGTAGGTGCCGATCATGATCCGGCGCTTGACCTCCGGGCCGAAGCCTTCGGAGCGCGTCGCCTCGTACATGTCGGTGAGGTTGCCGTTCTCGGGCGAAACCCGGCGGCCGTAGCGGACTCCGTCGTAGCGGGCGAGGTTGGACGACGCCTCGGCGGGGGCGATGATGTAATAGGTCGGAAGCGCGTATCGGGTGTGAGGCAGCGAGACGTCGACGATCTCGGCGCCGGCGTCGCGCATCAGGTCGATGCCCCGCTCCCAGACCCGGTCGATCTCGTCGGGGACTCCATCGATCCTGTACTCCTTGGGAATGCCGATGCGCTTGCCGCGCATGTCCGAGTTCAGCGCCGCTTCCCAGTTCGGCACCGGTAAATCGAGCGAGGTCGAATCCTTGGCGTCGAAGCCGGCCATCGCCTCGAGCAGGATCGCGCAGTCGCGGACGTCGCGGGCCATCGGCCCCGCCTGGTCGAGCGAGCTTGCGAAGGCGACGATGCCCCAGCGCGAGCAGCGGCCGTAGGTCGGCTTGATTCCGGTAATTCCGGTGAAGGCGGCGGGCTGGCGGATCGAGCCGCCGGTGTCGGTGCCGGTCGCTCCTGGCGCGAGCCGGGCGGCGACCGCGGCCGCCGAGCCGCCCGAGCTTCCCCCGGGGGTCAGCGCGGCATTGCCGCCGTCGCTGCGCCGCCAAGGCGACAGGACGGGGCCCCATGCGCTGGTCTCGTTGGACGAGCCCATCGCGAACTCATCCATGTTGAGCTTGCCGAGCATCCCGGCGCCGGCGGCGAAGAGATTGGCCGAGACGGTGGATTCGTAGCGAGGCCGGAAACCTTCGAGGATCCGGCTGCCGGCGGTGGTCGCGACCCCGTAGGTGGCGAACAGGTCCTTGATTCCGAGCGGGACGCCGGAGAGCGGCTTCAGCGCTCCGGCGGCGCGGGCCTCGTCGGCGGCGGCGGCGGCGGCGAGGGCATGGTCGGGAGTCTCGACGGTGAAGGCGTTGAGCCCCCGGCCCCTCGCGACCGCCTCGTTATAGGCCTCGGCGACCTCGCGCGCGGAGAAGGCGCCGTCGCGGACGCCGTCGCGTAGGGCGGCGATGCCGAGGCCGGTGAGGTCGTTCACTCGATCACCTTGGGCACGGCGAAAAAGCCGTGCTCGGCAGCGGGGGCGTTGGCGAGGATGTCGTCGCGCTTGCCGCCGTCGGTCACCGTGTCGTCCCGCAGGCGCAGCTTGTTCGGGATGACGGCGGTCATCGGCTCGACGCCGTCGACGTCGACCTCCTGGAGCTGCTCCACCCAGCCGAGGATGTTGTTCAGCTCGGGGGCGAGCGCCTCCACCTCGGCGTCGGAGACGGCGATACGGGCGAGCCTGGCGATGTGGCGGACGGTGGCGGCGTCGACGGACATGGAGTCTTTCTGTGGCGGGTCGTGGAACGACCCGTGGGCCGCTAGCATCCACGCTGCGGTGCGACAAGGAGCGCTATTCGAACTCTGCCTCCACCGGGTAGCCGCCGATGAAGAGCTGGCGCCGGCTGACCTCGCGCAGTTCCACTTCGCCTCGGCGCAACGCCTGGCGCTGCCTTTGCAGGGCCGCCGCCGCTTGCCTGGAATCGCGGACCGCCGGCACCATCGCCGCCTCGTCCGCCGGACGGACCCAGCGACCGCCGTGCTGGTTGACGACGGTCCTGCGGAGCTCGCAATAGTTGCCTGGCGGCGGCGAAGCCGGGCAGGAATCGATGACGACGATGGCGAAGGACTGGCCCGGCCGCCACAGAAGGTAGCAATCGCCCTTGCCGACGCAGGCGCCCGGACGCCCCGGCCGGCCGAGCACGGCCTCGCGCAGATCGGGCGGGACGGCAACGCCGGCGGGAACGACCCGCATCGTCCGCGGCGCCTCGCCATAGGCCTCGATGTCGCGGCGGGCATCCCACCGGCTCTTCGCTGCCAAAGCCGCGCGGGCATGGTCGCGAATCACCGGATCCGCGCTGCGGGCGAGACGCTCCACCGCCCTTCGCCCGGAGGGGCCGAAATCGTAGCGCAGCGCCGCCCAGTCGAACTTGTCGGGCGCGATCCGCCCCGACTGCAGGCGGGCGAGCTGGTCGCGCGTAGAGACCGCGCCGAAGTTGACGATCGGCAAGGCGAGGAAGAGCGCGACCAGGCAGATCCCGACCGCAAGCCGGAGATTGAGGCTGCGCAGCAAGGCCGGCCAACCGGCGCGGCCGCGCGCCACCGCGAACAGGTAGGCGGCGGCGCCGATGACGGTGATCGCGACGAATACCGCCGCCCACAGCCGATCCGGAGTGAAGCCGTGCTGAGCGATCCGCTTGCCGGTCGAGAGGGCGGCGACGACGGCGAGCGGCAGCGTCACCGCCGCCAGCGCAGCCGCCGCCCAGCGCACGATGCGCGAGCCCGATACCTCGTCCGCCCCGCTGCCGATCGCGGCGTTGACCAGGATGACGGCGCCGATGATGCAGGCGAGCAGGATCGGGGTCGTCGCCCGCGTCTGCTCCCACAAAGGCTCGAGCCCGGTAAAGGGCAGTGCCGCGACGAAGATGACGAGCCCGACGGCCAGGATCGGCGCCAGCACGGAAAGGATGGCCGTCGCCACTCTCTGCAGCAGGCCGAGGATGCGGTCCCGGTCGCGCAGCAGGCCGACCGCGCCGCCCAGCGCGCCGCCGATCAGCAGCCAGCCGAACCAATCCTTGCGAAGCAGATCGCGCAGCACGTGGATGCCGATCAGCTGGAACAGCTCCGAGAGCAGGTGGACGAGCAGATAGGTGATCAGCACGAAGCCCCAGGCCACGAACCACAAGACGATGTTGGTCCAGGCATGGGCGTGGACGACCCGGTAATCGAGACTCCAGCGGCCGGCGTCGCGGCAAGCCTGGAACAGCGGCACGGCGATGGCGACGGCGAGCAGCGCAGAGGTGAGCTGCCACCCTTCCCCGGCGCCCCAGCTGTCGGGCTGGCCGTTCCAGTAGGTGACGAAGCCGACCACCAGCCCGGCGGCGATCGCGAAACCGATCGACCACGCCCAGCGCAGGCGCTCGAGCGAAAAGGCAAAGACGATGCCGGCGGCGGCAAGGAAGGCCGAGGCGCCGAGCTTTGCCGGATTCTCGGTCCACTGCCAGATTTCGGGGCCGCGGGTGAGGAAATGGATGGCGAGGCCGAGGGCCGCGCCGAGCGCGAGCAGCAGGGCGGCCCGCAGGGGCCAGGATTCGTGATCGCCCGGTTGGCTTTCAATCATGTTCGTTCCTCTCCGGCTTATCGTAGCGCTTGCATCGGCTTGTGCCATCGGCTTGTGCAGCGGCGATGCATGGGCGGAGGATTTGATGCCGGCGCGGCGTTTCCTGTGGGTGGTGGCGGGGCTGACAATGCTCGTCCTGGCGGGAGCGCTGGTCTACCGGCTGTTCGGCGCGGAGTTGCTCCGCTTCACCATGATTCCCACCGCCGACTTCGAAGGCGGCCCGCCGCCGGCGCCGAGCGCCTATGCGGACAAGCGGATGTGGATCGCGCGACCGGACCTGCCGGACAGCCCGGCCTTATGGATGCCGGCGGGGACGAAGCGCGAAGGCGTTGCCCGGGCGTCGGTCTTTTTCGTCCATCCCACTTCCTACCTCCAGACGACCCGCTGGAACGCGCCGCTCGAGGACGCGGAATCGCAGAGGCGGGCGCGGCTGTTCGTGCAGAGCCAGGCAAGCGTGTTCAACGGCGTCGCCGAAATCTGGGCGCCCAAATACCGGCAGGCGACCTTCGGCGCGTTCCTCACCACCAAGGGGGAAGCGCAAAAGGCGCTCGACTTCGCCTATCGCGACGTCGCCGCCGCCTTCCACCAGTTCCTCAGGGACGCGCCGAAGGACCGGCCGATCCTCCTTGCCGGCCACAGCCAGGGCAGCCTCCATCTGGCGCGGCTGCTCGCCGAACGTGTCGCCGGCAAGCCGGAGACGAAAAGGATCGCCGCCGCCTATATTATCGGCTGGCCGCTCTCGATTGCGGCGGACCTGCCCGCGCTCGGCCTGCCCGCCTGCGAGCGCCGCGCGCAGGCGGGCTGCGTGCTCGCCTGGCAGAGCTTCGCCGAGCCCGCCGATCCCAAGCTGATCACCGACGTCTACGACAAGTCGGCCGGCCGCACTGGCCTCTCGCGCGCCGGCTCGCCGATGCTGTGCACCAACCCGCTGACCGGCGCGCGCGGCGGCGAGGCGGCGGCGGCGGCGAACCTCGGCACCCTCGTCCCCAATGCCGAGCTGACCGAGGGCCGGCTCAAGGCGCCCGGAGTCCCCGCCCGCTGCGACGTTCGCGGCTTCCTGCTGATCGGCGAGGACGCGCCTGACCTCGGCCCCTATGTGCTGCCCGGCAACAATTACCACGTCTACGACTATGCCCTGTTCTGGGCCAATCTGCGCGCCGACGCCGCCGCGCGGGTGGCGGCATGGGAAGCGAAGTGACGGAGTAGAGATGATCACCGCTGCCGCCGCCGAATTCCGCGACGCGCTGCCCGAGGGCGGCCGCCTGCTCGGCCTCGATGTCGGCACGAAGACGATCGGTCTCGCCTTGTGCGACGCGCAGTGGACGATCGCGACACCGGCCGAGCTCCTCGCCCGCGGCAGGTTCGCGAAGGACCTCGAAAGGCTGCGCACCCTGATCGCCGCGCAGCGCGTCGCCGGGCTGGTCGTCGGGCTGCCGCTCAATCTCGACGGCAGCGATTCGCCGCGCACCCAGTCGGTCCGCGCCTTCGCCCGCAACCTCCAGCCGCTCGGCCTGCCCGTGCTGCTGTGGGACGAGCGCTGGTCCACCCAGGCGGTGACCCGGACCCTGATCGACGCCGACGCCAGCCGCGCCCGCCGCGCCGAGCTGGTCGACAAGATGGCCGCCGCCTACATCCTCCAGGGCGCGATCGACGCGCTGACGATGGGCTGAGCCCGGGAGCGAGGCTGCTAGCCGCCGAGCCGGGCGAGCGCCTCGCGCATCGCGGCGCGGAATTCCGTCCGGTCGTAAATGTCGTTGTGGCCGGCGCCGGCGATCGTCCGGTCGAAGACGAGGCGGCCGGCCGCCCGGCGGAGCGCGTCGGTGCGCGACGCCGGGATCAGGGTGTCCTCGCCGCCGGCGATGACGGCGGTGGGAACCGGCGAGCCGCGCAGCCACTCCGCCGGCCCCATTTCGTGCCGGAACAGCCAGCGCACCGGAAGCCAGGGATAATGGCCGGCCGCCACCGCCTTCAGCGAGTCGAACGGGGTGACGAGGATCAGGCCGTCGAGCGGACGGCGTTGCGCGAGGCTGGCGGCGACGCCGCCGCCGACGCTGAATCCCGCGGCCACGGTGCGCTGGGGCCGGACTCGGCCGACGGCGAGATCGTAGACGCGCGGCGCGTCGTCGATCAGCGCGCGGGCGCCGGGGCTGCCGGTCGAGGGCCGGTAACCGCGATAGTGGAAAACGACCACGTCGGCCTCGGGAAAGAGGTCGTGAAGATAGGATGCGGCGGCCTCGGCGTTCCAGGCATTGCCGCCGAAGCCGAGAATGAGGGTCCCGGAGGACATTGTGGCGGGCCGTATGTGGACGCCGTGGAGGCGGTGGCCGTCCTCCGTGTCGAGGGTCAGGCGCTCGGCGCCGGGGGGCAGCGGCCCCGCGCCGCCGACGGCACCGGCCGGGAAGAGAAGCCTGGCCTGGAAGGCGAAGGCGAGAAGGAGCAGCGCCAGATAGAGGCAGGCGGGGATGAGCAGAAGCTTCCACATCTTGTCATCCAATCGCAAGGACGTGGGCAATCAGCCTCCGCAAGCCTCCATCAAGGCCGGCCCGATCGCATCGAGGGTGAACGGCTTGGACAGGACGGGAACGCCGGCATGTTCGGGCGGCGGCGGCTCGATATGGCCGCCGGTGGCGAGGATGTAGGGCACGCCCTGGGCGGCGAGCCGGTCGGCCACCGGCCAGACGCGCTCGCCGCCCAGGTTGACGTCGATGATGGCGAGATCGAAGCCGCCCTGGCCCACGCGGTCGAGCGCGTCGGCGACGCTTTCGCAGGTGGCGGCGACCGTGTGGCCGAGCGAATCGAGGAAATCCTCGAGCATCATCGCGATCAGCGGCTCGTCTTCGACGATGAGGATGGAGTGCCCGCTCACGAAGGCTCGCTTAAGACGTAACAAGTCTTTGTGAAACAGTTATTTCATCCTGTCCGTAACGAGAAGGATTCATTTCATCGCCAGCGCGTCGCGGGTCGCCTCGGCGAGCTTCTGGACCGAGAAGGGCTTGGCGAGGAAGGCGACGCGGTCGAGGTCGATCGACTGGCGGAGCTGCTCCTCGGCATAGCCGGAGATGAACAGGATCGGCAGGTCGGGCTGACGCAGCCGCGCCTCGCGGGCGGTGGTGGGTCCGTCCATGGTCGGCATGACGACGTCCGAGATCATCAGATCCACCCGCGCCTCGCGCTCCAGGATCTCGATCGCGGCCTCGCCATTCTCGGCCAGCAGCACGGTGTAGCCGTGGCGGGTCAGCGCCCGCTCCGCGACCGCGCGGACCGTGGCCTCGTCCTCGACCAGCAGGATGGTGCCGGTGCCCCAGAGCTCGCCGGCCGCCTCGCGGCCCTTGCGCCCCGGCTTGGAGGCCTCGGCGCGGTGGACCGGCAGGTAGATGACGAAGCTGGTGCCCTTGCCCGGCTCGGACTCGGCGAAGATGAACCCGCCCGATTGCTTGACAATGCCGTAGACGGTCGAGAGCCCGAGGCCAGTGCCCTTGCCGACCTCCTTGGTGGTGAAGAAGGGCTCGAAGATCTTGGCCAGAAGGTGCGGCGGAATGCCGGTGCCCGTGTCGGACACGCGCAGCGCCGTATAATCGGCGATGGGCAGGATCTCGCTGCCCATCTTGCGGACGTCGTCGGCCGGGACCGAATAGGTATGGAGGGTGAGCGTTCCGCCCCCCTCCCCGTCCTTGGCCAGCATCGCGTCGCGGGCGTTGACGGCGAGGTTGACAATGACCTGCTCGAGCTGCCCCGGATCGGCGCGCACCGCGCCGAGGCCGCGGCCGTGCTTGACCTGAAGCTTGACCCGCTCGCCGAGCAGCCGCTTCAAAAGGGTCGAGACCTCGGCGATGACGTCGGGAAGCTGGAGCACCTGCGGGCGCAGCGTCTGCTGCCGCGAGAAAGCGAGCAATTGGCGGGTGAGGCTGGCGGCGCGGTTCGAGTTGGAGCGGATCTGCTGGATGTCGTCGTAATCGCTGTCGCCCGGCGCGTGGCGCATCAGCATCAGGTCGCAATGGCCGATGATCGCGGTCAGGATATTGTTGAAGTCGTGGGCGATTCCGCCGGCGAGCTGGCCGACCGCCTGCATCTTGGTTGCCTGGGCGACCTGGCGTTTGAGCCTGTCCTCCTCGCTATTGTCCTTGAGCGAGAGCAGGACAGCCGCCTCGCCGAGGCCGCGCGCACCGGCGATGGTGAGGGCTACCGGCTCCTCCGAATTCGCTTTCAGGCGGACGGCGACATCCCCGGAGAGCGAGGCGCCGCGAGCGAAGCGCCGGACCGAATCCGCCACCGCCGCCTTGTCCTCGTCGACGACGAGGTCGCTCGGCCAGGTCGGAGCGGCGCCGCGCGGCAGGCCGGCGGCGCGCCGGAAGGCAGCGTTCAGATACACGAAGCGGCCATCGCGGTCCGCGAGGGCAAGGCCGAGCGGCAGGATCTCGAGCAGGGCGTTGATGTTGTGGGCGGCGTCGCCGCCCACCCCGCCGAGCTCGTCCAGCAGCAGGAACAGGCTCGGCCCCCCGTCCTCCGCCTCCAGCGGGATCTGGACGATGCGCAGGGCGCCGCCCGCCTTGCCCTCGCGGGCGAAATGGAAACGGTGCTGCTCGCTCATCACCAGCAGGTCGACCAGCGGCGTACCGGGAGCAATCTGCGCCTCGCCGCCGGCGCGGGTATGGAAGGCGGGATTGGCTTCGAGGATGCGGCCGTCGGCGGCGGTGAGCACCGCCATCAGGCCCGTCGCTGCGAGACGCCGGCCGATCTCGCCCGAGATCAGCCGCCTCGCCTCGGCGGCGCCGTCCTCCTCGACGAGCCGGGCAAAGCGCCAGATCAGCTCGCCTTGTCCCGCGGCGGAGATTTCGGCGGCGAGACGAAGATCGCCGGCCTCGAGCCCCGACGCTTCCGCCCGGCCGTCGCGGCAAGCCGCGGCGAGCGCGCCGGCGAGGGCGTCGGCGAACGGGAGCTCGAGCGGCGGACGGATGCCGAACCAGTTCTCGTAGCGGCCGTTGGCGGCAAGCAGCGCGCCCTGGCGGTCGGTGACGGCGAGAGCGTCGGGCGAGGCTTCGAGGCCGGCCCGTACCAGGGTTAGATCGGTGCCCGATTCAACCGCCGTCGGCGCGGCCGGGAGCCGGCCGCGCCCGACCAACAGAAGGGGCAGCCCGACGGCGAGAGCGCCGGCGAAGAAGCAGGCGGCAAAGACGAGATCGTTCAGCGCCCAGAGCAGCAGCGCAGCCGAGGCCGTCGCGGCGGCGAGCACGGCGAGCAGGGCGAGGCCGAGACGCGGCCGGGCCGCCGGGGCTGGGGCCGCGCTCGCCATCGTCACCAGATGCGGACGCGCTGAGCCGGCGCGACGTAGAGCGTCTGGCCCGGCCGGACCCCGAAGGCCGTGTACCAGGGATCGAGGTTGCGGACGACGGCAACGCGCTGCTCGGACGGGCTGTGTGGATCGGTCAGCAGCCGTTGGCGCAGATTGGCCTCGCGATAGTTGCGACGCCACACCTGCGCCCAGCCGAGATAGAAACGCTGGTCGCCGGTGAAGCCGTCGATCACGCGCGGCTCGGCGCCGCCCAGCGAGTGGCGCCAGGCGTCGTAGGCGACGGTCAGACCGGCGAGGTCGGCGACGTTCTCGCCCATGGTCAGCTTGCCCTGGACGTGCATTCCGGGCAGCGGTTCGTAGGCGTCATATTGGGCACCGAGAGCGTCGAGCCGGGACTGGAAATTCTTCACGTCCTGCGGAGTCCACCAGTCGACCAGCCTTCCCTCCCGGTTGTACTTGGCGCCCTGATCGTCGAAATGGTGGCTGAGCTCGTGGCCGATGACCGCGCCGATGCCGCCGTAATTGATCGCGTCGTCGGCTTTGGGATCGAAGAAGGGCGGCTGCAGGATGGCGGCCGGGAAGACGATCTCGACCATGCCAAAATTGGCATAGGCGTTGATCTCCATCGGAGTCATCCCCCACTCCCAGCGGTAGATGGGCTGGCCCAATTTGGTGACGTTGTACTGATGCTCGAAATTGGCCGAGCGCATGGCGTTGCCGAGCGGGTCGTCGCGGCGGATGTCAAGGGCTGAGAAATCGCGCCAGCGGCTCGGATAGCCGATCTTGGGGGTGAAGGCGGCGAGCTTGGCGTGCGCCGCCGCCTTGGTGGCGGGGGCCATCCAGTCCAGTCGGTCGATGCGCCGGCCCATCGCCTGGATGACGTTGCGCACCAGCCGGTCGGCGGCGGCCTTGGTCTCCGGCGGGAAGTAGCGCTGGACGTAGATCTTGCTGACCTCGTCGCTCAAGGCATTGGTGACGAAGGTGACGCCGCGTTTCCACCTCGGCTCCTGCTCCGGCGTGCCGGAGAGGACGGTGCCGTAGAAGGCGAAGGCCTCGTTGTCGAAGCGCTTCGGCAGATAGTCGGAATAGGTGTCGAGCGAACGCACGAGCAGCTGGTCCTTGAGCACCTGCAGCGGCGCCTTGGCGATGACCGCGGCGATCCCCTTCACCGCGCTCGGCTGGGCGACGATGAGGTCGCTGTCGTTGACTCCAATGCCTCGAACGAAGCCGGCGAAGTGGAAGCCCGGCGAGCTCCTCGAAAGCTCCGTCAGACTCATCTTGTTGTAGGTCTTGGTGGCGTCGCGGCTGTCGACGCGAGTCCAGTGAACCCTGGCGATGTCGGTCTCGAACGCCATGACCGCGTTGGCCCGGGCCGCGGCGTCGGTCTCGCCGGCGAGCGTCAGTACGTTGGCGAGATGCTTGAGATAAGCGGCGCGGATCTCGGCCAGCTTGGCGTCCTGCTTCAGATAATAGTCCCGGTCCGGCATGCCGAGGCCGGCCTGAAACATGGTGTAGGCGTAACGCTCCGGATTCTTGTCGTCCTGGCCGACGAAGCCGCCGACCGGTCCGGGAATTCCGTTGCGGTCGGCGGCGGCGGCGAGCGCCGCATAGGCGCCCTTCGTCCGGAGTCCCCGTATCTGAGCCAGCCAGGGCTCGATCGGCACCAGGCCCCTGGCCTCGATCGCGGCCTCGTCGAGAAAGGCGGCATAGGCATTGCCGATCTTGCTGCTTCGGTCATCCTTGACTTCGTCCAGTATCTCGCGGGTGCGCTGGCGCGAGAGGTCGTCGAGCATGGTGAACATGCCGTAATTGGAGCGGTCGGCCGGGATCGGCGTGTTCCTGGCCCAGGTGCCGTTGGCGTAAAGATAGAAATTGTCGCCGGGCTGCACGGTCCGGTCCATCCCGGCCTCGTCGAAGCCGAAACGCCCGATTTGCGGCCGCTCGGCCTCGGGAGACGCCACGGGACCTTCGGCGGCGGTCGCGACGGTCGCGGTCTGCTCGCGCACCTCGGCGTTCGAAGGGCCTTTGGTCGTGGCGCAGGCGGCAAAGGCGGTCGAGGCGGCGAGAAGGGCGATAATCTTGCGCATGATCGGCTGAATCCCTCTGCTGGCAAGAAGCGGCGCCGCCATAGCAGCGGCCGCGCGCCATTCAAACGTCCCTGGGGTTGGGCCGGGTCCGGCGCCGCCATTTGCGCGCGGTCCACCAGCGCCAGATCAGGATCGAGAGCAGGTAGCCGACCAGGGCCGCGGTGAGACCGATGATGAAGAGACCCGAGACCAGGGCCGGAGCGGCGTCGGAGAACAGCCATTTCACCCAGGCGCCCGGACCGGCGCCGCTCTCGCGCAGCGCGTAGAAGCTGGCGATGTCGGTGCGGAAGCCGAGCTTGCTGCCGATCTCGAGCGAGGCGAGCAGGATGAAGGGGGTGGTGAACGGGTTGGACAGGAAGGTCATCAACGCCGCGATCGGAATGTTGCCGCGGAACGGGATGCACATCAGCGCCGAGCCGACGATCTGCAGGCCGGGGATCATGACGAAGATCCCGACCAGCAGTCCGATGGCGACTCCGCGCGGTACCGACCGGCGGGTGAAGCGCCAGAACTCGCTGTGGACGACGCGCTGGCCGAACGGCCTGATCCAGCGGCTCTCCGCCAGGTCCTCGCGTCGCGGCATGTTTCGCGCCGCCCAGCGGGCGAGAGGGCCCTTCTCCTCAGCCACGGTCGCGCAACAGACGGCCCTGCTCCCGCTTCCAGTCCTTTTCCTTCTGATATTCGCGCTTGTCGGGCGCCTTGCGGCCGCGCGCCAGCGCCAGCTCGACCTTGGCCCGGCCGCGGCTGTTGAAATAGATGGAGAGCGGCACGAGCGTCATGCCCTGGCGGGCGACGGCGCCGTGCAGTTTCGCGATCTCGCGTTGATGGAGGAGCAGTTTGCGCGGCCGCTTGGGCTCGTGGTTGAAGCGGTTGCCATGGCTGAATTCGGGGATGTTGGCGTTGATCAGCCAGGCCTCCTCGTCCTTGACCTCGGCGTAGCTCTCCGCGATCGAGCCCTCGCCGAAGCGCAGCGACTTCACCTCGGTGCCGGTCAGCGCGATGCCAGCCTCGTAGGTCGATTCGACGGCATAATCGAAGCGCGCGCGCCGGTTCTCGGCGACGACCTTGGCCTTGTCGAAGGTGGCGTGGCGGGGGCGGACCATGGAGCCTGTTTAGAGAGGGGAAGAAAGAAAGGAAGCCGGATCAGCCCGCCCGCCGGCCGCGCGCCGCGCCCACGAACGCGCCCAGCGTCGCGAAAAGCGCCCATAGCAGGGAGTGAACCCCGAACATCGTCAGAGCGAAGGCCGGGCCGTAGCGCTCTTCGGGCGAACCGCCAGGGACGAGCAACGGCGCCAACAGATAGGCCGATGGCGAAACGATCACGATGATGGCAGCCATTATCCCGAGGGGAATCGGACGCAGGGCACCGGCAAGGAAACCGGCGATGAAGCCGATCAACGGAGCCAGAAAGATGAACAGGACGAACAGGAAGGCCATGCCGGCGGCCTAAACCAGCCCCGCATGGGCCAGCGCCTCGTCCACGGCCCTCCGACTCGCGTCCGAAGGCGGCGTCATCGGGAGTCGAAGATCCCCGGAGAAATCGGGTCGGACGCGGCTCAACGCATATTTGACCGGCCCCGGCGACGCATCGGAGAAGAGGGCGGCGTGGAGCGGATAGAGCTTGTCGTGGAGTCTCAAGGCGCCCTGCCATTTCCCTGAAATACAAGCGTTCTGGAACTCCGCGCAAAGCCTCGGCGCAACATTGGCGGTGACCGAGATGCAGCCGACGCCGCCCATCGCCATGAAGCCGAGCGCCATGTCGTCATTGCCCGAGAGCTGGACGAAATCCTCGCCGCAGGCGAGCCGCTGGGCGGAGACCCGGGCGAGGTTGCCGGTGGCGTCCTTGACTCCGATCACGTTGGCTATCTTCGCCAGACGCGCCATCGTCTCGACCGAGATGTCGGTGATCGTCCGCGACGGCACGTTGTAGAGGACGATCGGAATGTCGACCGCCTCGGCGATCGCGGCGAGATGGGCGTAGACGCCGTCCTGGTTCGGGCGGTTGTAATAAGGCGGGACGTGGAGCGCGGCATCGGCGCCCGCCTGCCTGGCCGAGCGGGTGAGCTCGATGGCGTGGGCGGTGTCGTTGGAGCCGCAACCGGCGATGACCTTGACCCGCCCGGCGGCGCCCTCGACCGCGAGCTCGATCACGCGCCGATGCTCGGCCAAGGTCAGAGTCGCCGATTCGCCGGTGGTACCGCAGGGGACGAGCGCGTGGCTTCCCTCGCTCACCTGCCAGCGGACGAAGTCGAGGAAAGCGCGCTCGTCCAACGCTTCGTCCCGGAAAATCGTCACCAGAGCCGGGATCGAGCCGCGGAACATGACAAGACTCCTTCCCGTGGGGCTGCGGCCGGACAATAAGGGGACAACAAGGGTGCGGCCGTTCACGGCCTGATAAGGAGGGGGTTGGCATTCTGTCCAGCATGCAGAAAAAAGCGTTGGCGTTGAGCCTGTTGGGCGTCTCCGCCACGTCCGTCGCGGCGGTGGCGGCGGGCGTGCGGCCGATCCAGGTCACCAGAATCCTGCCCGCCGCCATCCAGGGCGCGGTCGATCAAGCCCCGGTGCCGCCCGCGCCCCGGGCCGCCCCGGTCTATTCGCCGGTGCCGGCGGCGGTCAGCGCCGACCTCGCCCGCTGGAACAGCCTGCGCCAGACCGACAGCCTTTCCTTCTCGGCCTATGCCTCGTTCCTGATGAGCCATCGCGGCTGGCCGGGCGAGACGGCGATGCGGCGCACCGCCGAGAAGGCGAATTCGGACGGGGCAGCCGCCTATGAGGTCATTGGCTTCTTCAGCGCCTTCCCGCCGCTGACGCCGGCCGGCCATGCCCGCCACGCTTTCGCGCTCGCCGCCTCCGGTCGCGGCGACGAGGCGCTCGCGGCCGCCCGCCGGGCGTGGACCGGGGGCGTCCTGCCTCAGACCGACGAGGCGCGCATCCTAGGCCAGTTCGGCAGCCGCCTCACGCGCGCCGACCATGACGCGCGGATGGAGGCTCTGCTCGGCAACCGCGACACTCAGAGCGCGGCTCGGACGCTTCCGCTCGCCTCGGCGGAACGCCACACCCTGTTCGCCACCCGGCTCGCGCTCCAGACCCGCGCGGCCGACGCCGCGGCGAAATTGGCGGCGCTGGGGCCGGTCGACGGCGATGCCGGGCTGCTCGTCGACCGCGCCAACTGGCTGCGCAACACCGGCCAGAGCCTTGCCGCCCGGCAGCTGATGGCGCAGCCGCACCGGCTGGCGCGGCCGCCCGCCAATGCCGAGAAATGGTTCGAGACGATGATGACGCTTGCCAAGGGCGCCGCCAATGACCGTCAATGGTCGACGGCCTACCAGATCGCCTCGCAGCTCGACGACGCCTATCCGCCGGGGACCGACGTCAGTGCCCGTTCCTATGGCGAGCGCGACGAATATACCAACCTCGCCTGGCTCGCCGGCAATGCGGCCAACAAGCTCGGCCGCTATGCGGAGGCGGCGCGGATGTTCGACCGCTACGGGCGCGCGGCGCGATCGTCGCAGACTCGGACCAAGGGCTTCTACTGGGCAGCGCGGGCGGCGTTCAACGCCGGCCAGGAGGCGCAGTCCGACGCCTGGCTGGAGCAGGCGGCGGCGAGCCCCGACCAGTTTTACGGCCAGCTGGCGCTGGAACGGCTCGGGCGGCGGGTAACGCCTCCCGTTCCATCCGCGGCGGCGCCGACCGCGGCGGAGCGAGCGGCCTTCGCCGCGCGGCCGATCGTCAAGGCCGCCAAGGCGCTCGGTGACCTCGGCCAGTGGAGCGACCAGTCGCTGTTCGTGCGCGCCATCGCCGAGCAGGCCGAGACGGAGCGCGACCGAGTGCTCGCCGCGCAGTTCGGCCGGCTGATCGGCCGCCAGGATCTCGGCGTCTGGGTGGCGCGCGAGGCGCGCAACAAGGGCCAGAATTTCTACGATCCCGCGGGCTTTCCGGAAGTGACGCTGCCGGCCGCCTACTCGCACAATTGGGCGCTTGCGCACGGCATCACCCGGCAGGAAAGCTCGTTCGACCGCGCCGCGGTCAGCCATGCCGGCGCCCGCGGGCTGATGCAGCTGATGCCGGGGACGGCGCGTGAGACCGCGGGCAAGGTCGGCCTGCCCTACGATTTCGGGCGTCTGACCTCGGACCCCGCCTATAATATCATGCTCGGCTCGAGCTATTTCGCGCGCCTGCTCGACGAATGGGGCGGCCATGCCGCTCTCGCCGTCGCGAGCTACAATGCCGGGGCCGGCAATGTCCGCCGCTGGGTGCGCGAGAATGGCGATCCGCGCGGCGGCGCCGACATCGTCAGCTGGATCGAGGCGATCCCCTATTCGGAGACCCGCAACTACGTCCAGCGCGTGCTCGAGAATGCCGTGGTCTACGAGGCGCTGAGGGCGCAGCGCAGCGGCGGCCGGGCGAACCGGCTGTCCTACTATCTCGGCAAGAGCGGGCCGGGCTAGCGCGGCATTCCCGCGTCGGCGCCAATCGAGGCCGCGTCGGCGCCAGGCTCGGAATCACTCTGGACTCCCGCTTTCGAGGGAGTGACGGTCTCCGCTATGTCCGCTCTCCCTAATTACATCACTCCCGGCGGCTATCGGCGTCTGCGCGAGGAATATGAGGCTTTGTTCGCCGTCGAGCGGCCGCGGCTGGTCGAGACGATCGCCTGGGCCGCGGCGAACGGCGACCGCTCCGAGAATGGCGACTATATTTACGGCCGGAAGCGCCTCAGGGAAATAGACCGCCGGCTCGGCTGGCTGTCGCGGCGGATGAAGGAGGCCAAGGTCGTCGACCCGGCCGCGCAGCCGGAGCGCGGCAAGGTCTATTTCGGCGCCACCGTCACTCTCGCGGACGAGGACGACAACGAGCGGATCGTGACTCTGGTCGGCGAGGACGAAATCGATCCCTCGAACGGCCGGATCAGCTGGAGCTCGCCAATCGGCCGCGCGATTCGCGGCGCCTCGGTGGGCGACCTGCGCCGGGTCGTCCTGCCCGCGGGCGAACGCGAACTGGAGATCATCGCCATCGCCTATCCGGAAACGGGGGGCTGATGGATCGTTCGATCATGCCTTTGTCCCTTGGGATCATGGCGGCGCGTGTATTGCTGAACTAATACTCTCGGCCTTAACAGGCGGGGAGAGGAACGGCATGAGTCCACTCGCAATCTTTGTTCACGTGCTCGGCGGCGGCGCCGCGATCCTGGCCGGCTATGCGGCGCTGAGCTTCCGCAAGGGCGGCGGCCACCACGCCAAGGCGGGCGCCGTCTTCTTCGCCTCGATGCTGGTGATGGCTTCGACCGGCGCCGGAATGGCGGCCTGGAAGGGCGACCCGGTGACCGCGCTCGCCGGCCCGATCGCGCTCTACTTCGTCGGCACGTCGTGGCGGACCGCCCGGCTCCGCTCCGGCGATGCCGGGCGGCCCGAGCTGTGGGGCCTGGCGGTCGCCGCTTCGCTGGCCGCCCTCTTCCTCGCTTTCGGCCTCTACGCGTCGGCCCAGCCGAACGGCCGCATCGGCGCCTATCCGGCGATGCTGTGCTACCTCTGGGCCGGGCTGCTGACGCTCGCCGCCGCCCTCGACCTCAACTTCATCCTTCGGCGCCGTCTTGCCGCACCGCAGCGGATCGCCCGCCACCTCTGGCGGATGTGCTTCGCCCTGTTCATCGCCACCGGCTCCTTCTTCCTCGGTCAGCAGAAGGTGATGCCGGCCGAGTGGCGCGGCTGGTGGGCCTGGTTCGCGCTCGCGCTGGCGCCGCTCGCCTTCATGCTGTTGTGGCTGATCCGGACCCGGATCGGTCCTCGCTTGCGCGGTCGCTCCGGCGCTCGCCGAGGCGGCGGGTTCCCCCGGCCGGAACACGCCTAAGCCCGATCACTCTCCTCCGAACGCCTCGCGGGCCAGGCGTTCCACCTCGGAATCGGCGGGCGGCGGCTTGGCCGGGCATGCGGCCTCCAGCGCCTCGGCGACGGCGGTCAGGGCGGCGATCCGCGCCGACTTCTTGTTGTTGCCGTCGATCGCGGTCCAGGGCGCCCAGCGCGTGTCGGTCTGTCTGAACATGTCGCGGACTGCGGCGAGATAGTCGTCGCGACGGGCGCGGTTGCGGAAGTCCTCCGCCGTCACCTTCCAGCGCTTCCAGCTATGGTCGAGCCGCGCCTTCAGCCGCGCGTCCTGGGTCTCCCGGGTGACATGGAAGAAGAGCTTCACCAGCGTGGTGCCGTCATAGGCCTGCTGGGCCTCGAACTCGTTGATCTCGTCATAGGCGCGGCGCCATTCGGCTTCCGAGGCAAGGCCCTCGACGCGCTCGACCAGGACCCGGCCGTACCAGCTGCGGTCGAACACCGCCACCGCCCCCGCCGGCGGCAGCTTGTTCCAGAAGCGCCAGAGGAAATGACGGGCCTTCTCCTCGTCGGTCGGCGCCTTGATCGGCCAGACCTGGTAGGAGCGCGGATCCCATTCGGCGGTCATCCGCTTGATCGCCCCGCCCTTGCCGGCCGCGTCCCAGCCCTCGCAGACGACGACGCTGCGCTTCCCATGGACGATATGGGCGACGAGAAGGCGCGACAGCCGTTCCTGCAATGCCTCGAGATCGTCGGCATAATTGCCGCGGTATCTCGCGCCGGCTTCGTAGTCGGACAGGTCGATGGCCATGCGCCTCTATAGCGCCGCGCCGCGGTCATCGGGAGGGCCGGGAGAGCGGCCGGGTTCCCGTTGGGGGACGTTCGGCGGCCGGGAACGTGCCGGATCCCGCCGAACGGACCGAAGCAAGAGCGAATCGAGTGCGTCGACCGTCACATGCGCGCGCGTCCGTCGTCTACTCTGTCGAAGCCGAGAGGCGCGTCTCTGCTCGCACCGCTTCGACAGGGGATAGTCCCTGCCTGTCATGTCGGCTTCTCGCCGAAGGAGATAATGATGCCCTACACACAAAAAGAGGAAGGCCTGGGCCAGTATAATTCCTCGGTCCAGATCCACGACGATCAGGAATTCGGGCTGGTGCCGGAATTTCCGTTGCTGCTCCAGGTGGACATGCCCTTCCTGCAGTTCCACACGCCCAATGTCCGCATCGACAGGCCGAAGGACGACGTCGTCTACCTGGTCGCCCTGGAGAGCCAGCAGCTCACCATCGAGGAAGTGCCGATCGGGACGGACGCGGGCGAGGCTCGGCGGACAGGCCGCAGCCGCGACGAATCCGGGAAAGGCTCCGGCCCGCGCCGCTGACCTATTCGGGCGCGACCATCCTCGCCGGATCCTTCTTCGCGGCAGCGCCGGCCGGCTCGACGATGCGGATGTGGAGCTCCCTGAGCTGCTTCGCCGACACGACGCTCGGCGCGCCCATCATCAGATCCTCGGCGCGCTGGTTCATCGGGAACAGCACGACCTCGCGGATGTTGGGCTCGCCGGCGAGCAGCATGACTATCCGGTCGATTCCCGGCGCCGAGCCGCCGTGGGGCGGAGCGCCATATTTGAAGGCGTTGATCATGCCAGAGAAGTTCGCGTCGACGTCCTCGCGGCTGTAGCCGGCGATCTCGAATGCCTTGTACATGATGTCGGGACGGTGGTTGCGGATCGCGCCCGAGCTCAGTTCGACGCCGTTGCAGACGATGTCGTACTGGAAGGCGAGGATATCGAGCGGATCCTGGGTTTCCAGCGCCTCGAGCTCGCCCTGCGGCATCGAAAAGGGATTGTGGCTGAAGTCCACCCTCTTCGACTCCTCGTCATATTCGTACATCGGGAAGTCGACGATCCAGCAGAAGCGGAACGCGTCATCGGCGATCAGGCCGAGCTCCTCGGCGACGCGGGTCCGCGCCGCGCCGGCGAGCCGGGCCGCCTGCGCTTCCTTGCCGGCCGCGAAGAAGAGGCCATCGTCCGGGCCCAGGCCCAAGTCGGCGATCAGCGCGCGCATGCCCTCGTCGCCATGATTCTTGGCGATGGGGCCGCCGAGCTCGCCGGCCTTCTGAGTGACGTAGCCGAGGCCGGCATGGCCCTCCGAGCGCGCCCATTCGTTCATGTCGTCGAAGAATTTGCGGCTCTTGTCGGCCGTGCGCGGGGCCGGAATCGCGCGGACGACTCCGCCGCCCTCGACGATCCGCGCGAACAGGCCGAAGCCGGAGCCGCGGAAATGCTCCGAGACGTCGCTGATCTCGATCGGATTGCGGAGGTCCGGCTTGTCGGACCCGTATTTGAGCATCGCTTGCTTGTAGGGGATGCGCGGGAACTGGCCCGCGGGCGTCACCTTCTTTCCCTCGGCGAATTCCTCGAACACACCGGCCAGCACCGGCTCGATCGCCTGGAAGACGTCCTCCTGCGTGACGAAGCTCATCTCGAAATCAAGCTGGTAGAATTCGCCGGGCGAGCGGTCGGCCCGAGCGTCCTCGTCGCGGAAGCAGGGAGCGATCTGGAAATAGCGGTCGAAGCCGGCGACCATGATCAGTTGCTTGAACATCTGCGGCGCCTGCGGGAGCGCGTAGAACTTGCCGGGATGGACCCGGCTCGGGACGAGGTAGTCGCGCGCGCCCTCGGGGCTCGAGGCGGTGAGGATCGGGGTCTGAAACTCGGTGAAGCCCGCCTCGACCATGCGGCGGCGGATCGAGGCGATGACCTGGCTGCGCAGGACGATGTTCTTGTGGAGGCGCTCGCGCCGCAGATCGAGGAAGCGGTAGCGGAGGCGGATGTCCTCGGGATAATCGGCCTCGCCCGCGACCGGCAGCGGCAGCTCCTGGGCAGCCGACTGGACGGCGACCTGGTCGGCGTGGACCTCGATCTGCCCGGTGGCGAGGTTGGGGTTCACAGCGTCGGAGGCGCGAGCGACGACCTTGCCCTCGACCGTGACGACCGACTCGGCGCGCACCCCCTCGAGCGGCGCGAAGGCCTCGTCGGCGACGTCGGCGACGATCTGGGTGAGCCCGAAATGGTCGCGCAGGTCGACGAACAGCAGGTTGCCATGGTCGCGCTTCCTATGCACCCAGCCCGACAGCCTGACCCGCTCGCCGACCTGGGCGGGGCTGAGCTCCCCGCAATTATGGGTGCGATAGGCGTGCATGGCGGCGGACTTTCCGGCTTGCTGGCAGGAGGTGGGACGGGCGGGGGGCTTCGCGGCGCGGCCGCGCTTTGTCAAGGCGGTGTCAGGCGGTGAGGCCCCAATGGTCGAGCACTCGGGTACGGAACAGGCCCCGGTCGGCGGCCGGAAGGAGATCGTCCCGCACCCGTTTCCAGCGGTGCAGGTCCCCGCCATAATCGCGCTCGACCCGCTCGGCATCCAGCTCGTTGAACTTGCCCCAGTGGCGCGTGAACGGAATCCCGGCCTCGTCGAGAACCGCCATCATCCTGCGGAACGCGGTGCGGGTGCGCGGGCTGTCCGGGCCGTCGCAATCCATGCCGGCGGTCTCCGCCCAGCGGGCCGGCGAGAGCAGGCCGTGCGGGCCCTTCATGAAGCGCAGGGTCACGGCGGTCGCCCCGCCGGCGCCGGCAAAGGCGGCGCAGCCGCGCTCGAAGATCCGCGGGAGATCGGCGCGATCGAAGAAAAGGGCCCCGGTGAAAAGGCGGGCGAGCGGCTTGTGGGTCTCGGTGGTCTCACCCCAGGTGCCGACATGCTTGTCCTGTTCGGTGATGCCCTTGCCGACCGCCAGCGTCATGATCTTCTGGAGGATCCAGCCTCTCGCCCAGGGCAGATTGTGCAGGACCCAGCCGAGCATCGTGAAGCTGTCATAGCCCGCGCCGAGCTCGGCGGGCGTCTCGACGCGCCGGCAGCCCGACAGGTCCGTCCTCTCGTAGAGGAAACGGACCACCGCCTTGCGCTTGAACGGCTTGTAGGGGTTGGTGATGACCATGACGAAATAGGGGTCTTCGGGAAGGCCGTGCCGGCCCGAGAAGGCGCGGAAATCGCCGTCGGCGAGCAGCTGGAGATCGTCGCGCCGGAAGTCGATCACCTTGAGGATCGCCTGCAGGTAGAAAAGCGGCCTCGTCCGCAGCACCATCGCGGTGACCACGCCCAGGGCGCCGACCGCGACCTGCGCCGCGGCGAAGGCCTCGTCGCTGCGCCGGACCTGGCCCGCGCCGGTCGCCGAGATGAAGGCGTCGCTCATCAGCGGCGTCGAAGGCTCGATCCAGTGGATGCCGCCGGGTGTGACGATCTGCACCGCGCAGACATGGTCCTGGATGCCGCCGGCGCCCAGCACCGAGCCGTGAGTCCCTGTGGCACAGGCGCCGGCGATGGTCTGGCCGTTGCTCGCCCCGGTGGACCTGAGGCTGCGGTCCATCCCCGCGGCTTCGAGCTTGTCGTTGATCTCGTCGATCTGGATCCCCCCCTCGACGAGCAGGAAGGCGTCGGAATCGGCGGCCGGATCGGCGAAGTCGCCCGGAGCGAGGCGGAAGCAGCGATTGAAGCGCCGCGTGTTCAGCATCCACCCGTCCTCGACGATCTGGATGTTGGACGGCGACCAGGCACCGCCGACCGGACGGATCCGGACTCCGGCATCCTTCGCCTCGTTCAGCCAAGTCCGGACCGCTTCGGCGCCTTCCCTGAGGTCGTCGCGGCCGGTGCCGAGGCCGGCACTGCGCAGCCCGAAGCGCCGGCGCAGCGTCGACGTCCCGGTCTTGTGGTAATTCCGCCAGGTGCGCCGCGGCGGCCGCTCGACGATCTCCTCGACCGGCATCAGGCCTGGCCCAGCGGATGCTGGCCGGCATTGCCGCGCCAGGCGATGGTGACGCTGCGTTTCCAGCCGAAGGTGAGGATCGAGACCAGCACCTGCTTGCGGGTCGCGAAGACGCGAACGTCGGCCAGGCCCTGCCCTGCCATTTCGGCGGTGTAGCTGCTTTGGGACTGGGTGAGGAAACCCCACCAGGTGCTGGTGATGACGTCCTCATTCTCGTCGAGGGGGCGCGGATTCTCGATCGAGAGATAATAATCCGCCATGCCGGAGAAATACTGGCCGAGCAGCATGAGCAGCGCGGCGGCCGCGAGGATCCAGGCGATATGGTCCGCGATCCAGACAATGATGTTCATCGGCCGTCCCCCACGTCAGGGCCGGAGCAAGAATCCCCGCCTGCTTATAGCACGCCACGGTTTGCGCGTCACCCGAAGCGGATTAAGGGGCTCGCGATGCACATCCACCCGCTGATTGCCGATTCCGATTCGCTGAAGTCCCTGTGCGAGCGCCTCTCCCGGTCGAGCTTCGTCGCCGTCGACACCGAGTTCATGCGGGAGAACACCTATTGGCCCGACCTGTGTCTGATCCAGATCGGCGACATCGAGGAGGCGGCCGCGATCGACCCGAAGGCCGAAGGGCTCGACATGACGCCTTTGCTCGACCTGCTCGTCGCCAATGAGGACGTGCTCAAGGTCTTCCACGCCGGTAGCCAGGACATCGAGATCATCTACAACATCACCGGCAAGACCCCCCACCCCTTGTTCGACACCCAGATAGCGGCGATGGCGCTGGGGCTGGGCGAGCAGGTCGGCTATTCGAACCTGGTCGAGAGCCTGGTCGGCAAGAGCCTCGACAAGGGCGCGCGCTTCACCGATTGGGCTCGGCGCCCGCTCGACCGGCGCCAGATCGACTATGCGATCGGCGACGTCACCCACCTCGCCGCCTTGTTTCCGAAGATGCTCGAGCGACTTCGGCGCACCGGGCGGGGCGAATGGCTCGACGAGGAGATGGAGCGGCTCGCCGACCCCGCTAATTACGAGAATGATCCGGGCCTGGCCTGGAAGAGGATCCGAATCTCGAGCCGCAAGCCGGAAGTGCTCGGCCGCCTCAAGGCGCTGGCAGCATGGCGGGAGCAGGAGGCGCGCGGCAAGAACCTGCCGCGCGGCCGAATCATGAAGGACGAGACGATCGCCGACGTCGCCGCCCATCCTCCTTCGGCTCAGGAGGGCCTGGCGCGGGTCAGGGGACTGTCGCCCGCCTGGGCGGGCAACGAGATCGGCGCTCGGCTGATGGCGGCGCTGGCGTCGGCGGTGCCGATGCCGCCGGAGGAGCTGCCGGCTCGGGAGGATCGCGGCCCGGGGCTCGGCAAGGAAGGGGTGCTGGTCGCCGACCTCCTGAAGCTGCTGCTCAAGATCCGCTCGCGGGAGAGCAACGTCGCCGCCCGGCTGATCGCGCGGACCGAAGAGCTGGAGCTGCTCGCCGCCGGCCGGCGCGAGGGGCTGGCGATCCTCGAAGGCTGGCGGTTCGAACAGTTCGGCCGCGATGCCCTCGACCTGGTCGAGGGCCGACTCGCCTTCGGAGTCCAGGGCGGCCGGCTGGCGATGACCCGAACGGAGATCGGCCAATGACTCGGCTGATGGCGGGAGCGCTGATGATGATGACGATGATGACGATGATGACGGGTTGTGCGAACGTTCCGCCGGCCGGCGCCGAGGAAGTGCCGGTGCGCGGCGCCGGAACATGCGACGCGGCCAAGGCGCAAAAGCTGATCGGCCGCGCGCGAAGTCCCGACCTCGGGACGGAAGCGCTAAGTCTCACCGGCGCCCGGGTCGTGCGCTGGATCCCCGAAGGCGCGTTGGTGACGATGGACTATCGCGAGGACCGGGTGAACCTCCACCTCGACGGCCGGAACAAGGTGGTCAAAATCGTCTGCGGTTGATTTCGTCATCCCAGCGAAGGCCGGGTCGACGCTATCCAGCCCGAAACTCCGCCTTGCAGCCCAGGGCGGACGCCAGCTTGCGCAGGCGGCGGTCGACGGTCTCGCCGTACAGAGCCTCCTCCTCCTTCGGCAGGACGAGGCGGATGACGTCGCCGCGGCGCTCCAGGCGGCTGCGTTCGAGGCTCGAGGCGAGGCCGCCGCTGAGGCGCTGGCCGAGCCGCATGGCGAGGCCCCAGCGGCCGGCGCATTCGAGCTCCTCGCGGCTGCACAGAGCAGCGATCCTCTTATCGGGAAAGTCGCGGCCGCCGCCGAAATTGGCGAACAGAGCCTGCGCCACCATCACCCGGCCGCAAACGTCGATGCCAACCCAATTGCCGTGCAGCGCCATCTCGACCCCGCGCTCGGCCCGGAAATCGGGATGGGCCTGCCAGGCGACGTCGGCGAGCAGGCAGCCGGCGAGACGAAGGCGCGCCATGGCGGGCGAATCGGGGAAGATCGGCGCGATCCAGCGGTCGAGCAGGTCGCCATGCTCGCCGAACCGGCTGAGGCCGCGCCCGGCGTCGCGCGCCGCCTCGATCAGCGGGTCCTTCGCCCGCTCCTCCGGCGGCAGGTCGTGATAAAGCAGGCCTTCGCGGATGCCGAAGCTGGAGACAATCAGCTCGCTCGGCTCGAGCGCGTCGACCAGCGCCGAGAGGATCAGCTTCGCCGCCGGCAGGGTCGGAATGCGCGACGCCGTCAGCATCGGCATGCTTCCCGGATCGGCGCGATTGGCCGAGGCGATCAGCTTCCTCAGCTCCGCCGGCCGCTCCGGCCGCATCCGGTAATGATCGGTGATCGGCAGCGGAAAGTCGCGCGCGATGATGTCGAGCCGGGCCAAGGCGCGCCACGAGCCGCCGACCATGTAGAAGGGCCGGCCCCGGCCGCGCCCCTTGAGGCCCGATTCGTCCAGGGCCGCCGCCAGCCGCCGGCGCAGCTTGCGTTCGGCGGCCGAATCGGCGTTGCCGATCCGAAGCACGCCGAACGGCAGGGACAGGCTGCTATGGACCGATTTGCCGCCGACCTCGGCCAGCTCGAGGCTGCCGCCGCCGAGATCGCCGACCAGCCCGTCCGCCTCGGGAAAGCCGGACAGCACCCCCTCCCCGGCCAGCCTCCCTTCCGTCTCGCCGGAAATCACCCGCGGGTCCAAGCCGACGGCGCGCACCTCGTCGAGGAAGGCATCGCCGTTGCTGGCGTCGCGCACCGCGGCGGTGGCGAGCACGCGCAGCTCCCGCACCTCCATCTGGTCGACGAGCAGGCGGAAGCGGCGCAGCGCGGCGAGGGCGCGGGCCCGGGGCTGCTCGCCGAGCCGGCCGGTCTCGCCCAGGCCCTGGCCGAGCCCGGCCAGCACCTTCTCGTTGAACACGATCGACGGCGCCCGCGGCGCGCCCGAGTAGACGACGAGTCGAACCGAGTTGGAGCCGATGTCGATCACCGCGACCGGCTCCGCGGGCAGCAGCATATCGTGCCTCACGGGCCGCGCCGGAAGCGCAGCTTCGGGACCGAGCCGCTGTCGCGGAGCGCGGCGCCACGGCCGGAAAGCGAGGGGTTGGTCATGAAATAATGGTGGAGGTTGAACGGGCGGTCGCCGTCCGGCGTCAGCCGCTCGTAGCGGCCGCCGGCATGGAGTCGCCAGCTCTGCGCGTTGTCGATCAGATTGGCGACCATCACCTGGTCGAGCACCTGGGCATGGACGGTGGGATTCTCGAGCGGCAACATATACTCGACGCGCCGGTCGAAATTGCGGGGCATCCAGTCCGCCGAGCTGATGTAGACCCGCGCTGCCCGGTTGGGCAGCTCGCCGCCATTGCCGAAGCACCAGATTCGGCTGTGCTCGAGGAAGCGGCCGACGATCGACTTGACCCGGATATTGTCGGAGAGGCCGGCAAGGCCAGGGCGCAGGCAGCAGATGCCGCGGATGACGAGGTCGATCTGCACCCCGGCCGCGCTTGCCTCGTAGAGCTTGTCGATGATCGCCTGGTCGACCAGGGCGTTGAGCTTCGCCCAGATGACGCCCGGCGCTCCGCCGCGGGCGTGGGCGATCTCGGCCTCGATCAGGGCAAGCAGCTCGTCGCGCAGCTGGTGGGGCGACATTGAGAGCAGCTCGAGATCGCGCGGCTCGACATAGCCGGTGATGTAGTTGAACAGCTGGGCGACGTCGCGCCCGACGCGCGGATCGGCGGTGAAGAAGCTGAGGTCGGTATAGGTGCGCGCCGTCACCGGATGGTAGTTGCCGGTGCCGAGATGGCAGTAGGTGCGATAGCCATTGCCCTCGCGCCGCACCACCATCGACACCTTGGCATGGGTCTTCCACTCGACGAAGCCGTAGACGACCTGCACGCCGGCGCGCTCGAGCGCGGACGCCCAGAGCAGGTTCTGCTCCTCCTCGAACCGCGCCTTCAGCTCGATCACCGCGGTCACCGACTTGCCGGCGTCGGCGGCATCGATCAGAGCTCGGATGACCGCCGACTGCTTGCCGGCGCGATAGAGGGTCTGTTTGATTGCGACCACATCCGGGTCGGCGGCCGCCTGCTTGACGAATTCGACCACCACCTCGAAGCTCTCATAGGGGTGATGGACGACGATGTCCTTGCTCTGGATGGCCGCGAAGCAGTCGCCGCCATGTTCGCGGATCCGCTCGGGGAAGCGGGGCGCGAACGGGGCGAATTTGAGATCCGGCCGGTCCTCCTCGTAGAGCGCGTCGAGATCGGCGATGCCGAGAAAGCCGGTCGATTCGGTAACGATCGCGTCGTCGGCGGCGACGCCTTCGCGGACCAGCGTCACCAGCTCGGCCGGCATGCCCGCCTCCAGCTTGAGCCGGACGACGCGGCCGCGCCTGCGCCGCTTGATGGCGTTGCGGAAATAACGGACCAGATCCTCGGCTTCCTCCTCGACCTCGATGTCGCTGTCGCGGATGATCCGGAAAGCGCCGCCGCCGACGAGGTCGTAATCGGGGAACAGAGCGGCGATGTTGCGGCGGATCAGGGCTTCGACCGGGAGATAGCGCGCCTCGACGCCCGGCAGCCGGACGAAGCGCGGCAGAGTCGCCGGCACCATCAGCAATTCGCGGATCGGTTCGCCCGTCCCCCGCCGTCTCAGGTCGAAGATCAGCGAGAAGCCGCGGTTGGGGATGAATGGGAAGGGATGCGCGGGATCGATCGCCTGGGGCGTCAGCACCGGAAAGATCTGTTCGCGGAAATGGCGCTCGAGCCATTCCGCCGAGTCGCGGTCGAGCGCGCCGCGGCCGATCACGGCGACGCCCGCCTCAGCCAGCGCCCGGCGCAGCTCGGACCAGACCTGTTGCTGGCTTGCGGTCAGCCGGTCGGCCTCCTCGGTGACGGCGGCGAGCTGCTGGGCCGGAGTAAGGCCGTCCATCGACCGTTCCTCCACCCCGAGCAGGCGGTGGGCCTTGAGGCCGGCGACGCGGACCATGAAGAATTCGTCGAGATTGTTGCCCGAAATGGAGAGGAAGCGCAGCCGCTCGAGCAACGGATGAGCCGGGTTGGTGGCCTCCTCCAGGACTCGGCGGTTGAACGCGAGCCAGCTCAGCTCGCGGTTGAAATAGCGATCGCGGGGCGCCAACGGCGCGGCGGAGGGCGACGAGGGGGCGGACTTTTCCATTCAGGCCTGGCTTCTCGCCCTCTTGATCATGCCGCTCTCGGACAACGCCCTGCGCGCCATTGCCACGGTCATGCGACGATGGTGGGACAAGGCGGCACGATCGAGCGCGGCGACGACCTGCTGAACGGCCACATAGGAGCGTTCGATCCTCGGCACGACGTAAGCGGGAACTTCGGGCGGCACAGCGATGCCGCGGTCGCCTAGCAATTTGACGATGAGGTCGCCGATCAGCCGGTCGTCGGGATCTCCGATGGCGACGTGCGGCGTCGCCGACAGCCGCGAGCGCAGATCGGGAAGGCTCACCTGCCACAGGGGCGGCGGCGAATCGGCGACGATCAGCAGCGGCCGCCGCGACAGCTGCGCCTCGTTCCAGGCATGGAATACCGCCTCTTCGTCATGATCCTCGGCATTGTCGAACAGCCGGCCGCCGGTCTTGCGCACGAACAGCCGGCCGAGCAGGCTTCGGCCGGACTTTCGGGGGCCGGTGACGAGGGTCGCCATGACTGGCCAGACCGACCAGCGCTTCAAATGGTCGAACGCGGCGCGGTTGGCGTCGGAAATGAGGAAATCCTCATCGCGGTCGGCTACCGGCCAGTCGAGCGGCAGCGCGATCTGAGCCACGTCAGTCGCCGCCCCGCGACAGGCGAAGCGTGTTGCCCGAGGCGGAGGCGCGCCAGCCCTGCGCCTCGAGCGCCGCGGCGAGCGCCGCCGCCTCGCCCATATAGCTGACCCGCATCGTCGACGTACCGCCCGGCGACGGGTTGGTGGTGAAGGCGGAAGTGACGCCGGGAACGCGGCTCACAGCCAGCTCGGCGCGGCCGATCGCCGCCTGGTCCGGAGTGTCGACCTCGACCCTGAGGATGGTGACCGCGCCGACCGGGGAGGGACCGCCGGTCAACGGCGTGAGCTCGGATTCCTCGACCTGCGCCTCCTCGTCGATCTCCTCGACCAGCGGCGGCTCGGGAACTATCAGCGACGGGTCGGGCCGGAGCTGGCCGGCGGCGAGGGCGCGGCTGTAGAGCAGGTCGAGGCCGCGCACGCCCTCGTCGAGCAGGCGAGGGATCAGGGCGCTGCGCTCGACCCTGAGCGTGAACCGGCCGAGCACCTCATTGTCCGGGCCATGGCGGGCGGTGAAGGTGGCGATCGCCGGGCCGCCGGGGAAGAGCCGCTTCAGATGCACTTCCGGAACGATGACGTCGGCGGCGCCATATTGATCGAGCAGCATCCGCCACCAGCCCCGGCCGGGGCGGCGGGTCTGGCTGACGTTGAGCAGCAGAGGATCGATTCCCGATCCGGTGGGGCGGACGTAATCGACCGGGCTGCTGCCGGTTCGGAAGCGGGCCCAGGCCTTCTGCCATTCGTTTCGGGATTCGAAGCTCTGAAAGGAGGAGCCGGTGAGCATGACCGGGATGACCAGCATCGGCGCCGAGCGCTGGACCGAGCCGGTCACTCCCAGCAACTCGCCGGTTCGGGCGCGGTCGAACAGGATTCCGAGCGTCGCGATGTAGCGTTTCGGCCCGATCTGCTCCTGCTCGACGACGATGCCGGCGACCATGGCGTTGAGAGCGGCGTCGGTGAGGCCCGGCGCCTGATCGAGCGGGCGGCCGTGAGTCTTCGCCCACAGCGCCTTCCAGCCCCTCTGCTGCGCCTGCCGCCAGCCTGCCTCGCGGGCCTTGGCCGCCGTGTCGGCGCTGATGTCGACCTCGATGCCGGTGATCTCGAACGTGCTGGCGCTGTCGATCGGCGGCACGCCCCGGTCCGCGCCCTCCAGCTGCGCCCAAACCGCCCCGCCGATGGCGAGTGAGACGAGGGCGGCGGCGACGAGGGGAAGACGGCCGGTCAGCTTCACGCCCGCCTTTTGGCGAGTTGGACGTGGAAATCCAAGCGCGATCTGGCTAGGCGGCGGCGATGGGCGAAGGCGAAAGCTATACCTATGCGAAGGCGGGCGTCTCGATCGCCGCCGGCAATGCGCTGGTCCGGGCGATCGCGCCGCTCGCCAGGGCCACCGCCCGGCCCGGCGCCGACGCCTCGCTCGGCGGATTCGGCGGCTTCTTCGACTTGAAGGCGGCCGGCTATCGCGATCCGCTGCTGGTGGCGGCGACCGACGGTGTCGGCACCAAATTGAAGCTCGCCATCGACTTCGACCGGCACGACGGCGTCGGCATCGACCTCGTCGCGATGTGTGCCAACGACCTCATCGTCCAGGGCGCCGAGCCGCTCTTCTTCCTCGACTATTTCGCCACCGGCCGGCTCGACAAGGCGGTCGCGGAGCGCGTGGTGGCGTCGATCGCCGACGGCTGCCGCGAGGCCGGCTGCGCGCTCATCGGCGGCGAGACGGCGGAGATGCCCGGCCTTTACGCCGACGGCGATTACGACCTCGGCGGGTTCTGCGTCGGTGCGGTCGAGCGGAACGAGGTGCTGACCGGTTCGAGCGTCGAGGCTGGCGACGTCATTCTCGGCCTTCAATCCTCCGGCGTCCACTCGAACGGCTTCTCGCTCGTCCGCCGGCTGGCCGCCGACAAGGGCTGGAAGCTCGAGCGGCCGGCGCTGTTCGATCCCGAGCGGCTGCTGATCGACGCCCTGCTCGCCCCCACCCGCATCTACGTGCGGCCGCTGTTGCCGCTGGCGCGAAACGGCAGGCTGCGCGCGCTCGCCCACATCACTGGCGGCGGGTTGCTCGAGAACGTCCCGCGCGTGCTTCCGGACGGCCTCCAGGCGCGGATCGACGCGACCCGCTGGCCGCAGCCGCGGCTAATGGCCTTCCTTCAGGCGCAGGGCAATATTGAGCCCGAGGAGATGGCGCGCACCTTCAACTGCGGGCTTGGAATGATCGCCATCGTCCAGGAAAAGGATGTGACATTCGTCTCGCAAGCGCTTGAGGAGGCAGGAGAAACCGTGTTCCGTGTCGGCCGGGTCGAGGCCGGACGGAAGGGCTGCACGGTGAGCGGCCGGAGCGGCACCTGGAGCGCGCGGGGCGACTGGACCGCCGCCCATCATGGCTGAGCGCATCCGGGTCGGCGTCCTCGTCTCCGGGCGCGGGACCAACATGGTCGCCTTGAGCGAATATAAGCGCCGCGAGGCGCGCGCGTACGACCTCGCCCTCGTCGCCTCCAACGTTCCCGACGCGCGCGCCCTGGTTGTCGCGAGGCGGCTCGGCATCCCGACCTGGGCGCGCAGCCACAAGGGGATGGATCGGGAGGAATTCGACCATCTGCTCGACGTCGCGCTGAGAGAGCATGGGGTCGAGGTGGTCGCTCTGGCCGGCTACATGCGGCTGCTGTCGAGCGAGTTCGTCGCCAGGTGGCCGGACCGGATCCTTAACATCCACCCTTCCCTGCTGCCCGCCTACAAGGGCCTCGACACGCATCGCCGAGCGCTCGAGGCGGGCGAGATCTGGGTCGGCTGCTCGGTCCATCTCGTCACCGACGAGCTCGACGGCGGCCCGGTGCTGGCCCAGGCGAGAGTTCGGGTGCGCGAGCGCGAGACCGCGGAAATGCTGGCCGAACGCGTGCTCAAGGAGGAGCATCGCCTCTATCCGGCGACGCTCGACCGTTTCTGCGCCCGGCTTCGGCCGGGCCATGTCGACCTGCTCTGATCCGGGCCCGAGCCGGCTCGTGCAGGAAACCCTATCCGACGATCTCTTCCGGCTTGAAGAAGAAGTCGATCTCGATCCGGGCGTTTTCCGGGCTGTCGGAGCCGTGGACGCTGTTCGCCTCGATCGATTCGGCGAACAGCTTGCGGATCGTGCCCTCGTCGGCGTTGGCGGGGTTGGTGGCGCCCATCACCTCGCGGTTGCGGGCGACCGCATTCTCGCCCTCGAGAACCTGCACGACCACCGGGCCCGAGGTCATGAATCGGACCAGGTCGGCGAAGAACGGCCTCTCGCGGTGGACGGCGTAGAAACCTTCGGCCTGCTCCCGGGTCATCCGGATCCGCCGCGAGGCGACGACGCGCAGGCCAGCTTCCTCGAGCTTGGCGGTGATCGCGCCGGTGAGGTTGCGGCGCGTCGCGTCGGGCTTGATGATCGATAAAGTGCGTTCGGTCGCCATGGCCGGCTCTGGACTCCGTGATGGGGTGGGATTTGGCCGGCTCTCTAGGGGCGGCGTCCCGACAGCGCAAGGCTCAGGGCCCCTGCACCCACTTGCCGCGCTCGTCCTGCTTCCAGTAGCGTGCCTCGACGTCGGGCCTTACGGTCAGGCTCTTCCACGCCTCGCGGGCCGCGTCGCGGCCGTCATTGTCGAAGAAGTAGAAGGCGCGGGCGAAGCCGAGCGCCTCGTCGCGCCAGCGGCCGTCGGCGAGGGCGATGTTGGCGGCGCCGTTCGCCGCCTCCGGCTCGGACGAGAGAAGCACCGGCTGGCTTTCGGCGCGTTCGCGGCCGTGGGGCAGGAAGCTGTCCTTCGCGTAGCTCCACAATTGCTCGTCGAGCCGGGCGAGCAGCCCCGGCTCGGCCACCACCAGCAGCCGACCGCCGCCCGCCAGCACCTTCTCGGCGATGCTGGGCAGCACCCGCTCGAGCGGCGAGACGGTCAGGTGGTAGAAATCGACAATCACCCTTCGTGATTGTCGGCGACGAAGCGGTCGAGCAGGGCGACGCCGAAGCCGGTCGCGCCCTTGTCGTAGAGATGGCTCGCCTTGTCCGCCCAGGCCATGCCGGCGATGTCGAGATGGGCCCATTTGACGCCGTCGTCGATGAAGCGCTGGAGGAAGACGGCGGCGGTGATCGACCCGCCCTCGCGCGGGCCGACATTCTTCATGTCCGCGATCGGGGATTCGATCAGCTTGTCGTAGGGATCGCCCAGCGGCATCCGCCACAATTTGTCGCCGCTCGCCGTTCCCGCCCCGGCCAGCTGCTGGGCGAGCCCGTCGTCGTTCGAGAACATGCCGGCATATTCGTGGCCAAGCGCGATGATCATCGCGCCGGTCAGAGTGGCGAGATCGACCAGCACCTCCGGTTTGTACTGGCGCTGCGCCCAGGTGATCGCGTCGGCGAGGACGAGGCGTCCCTCCGCGTCGGTATTGATCACCTCGATCGTCTGGCCGGACAGGCTGGTGACGACGTCGCCGGGCCGCTGCGCATTGCCGTCCGGCATGTTCTCGGCGAGCGCGCAGACGCCGACCACATGGGCCTTCGCCTTGCGACCGGCGAGCGCCGCCATCGCCCCCGCGACGGCGCCCGCGCCGCCCATGTCCCACTTCATCGCCTCCATCCCGGCGGCAGGCTTGATTGAGATGCCGCCGGTGTCGAAGGTGATGCCCTTGCCGACGAAGACGACCGGCTTCGCCTTGGCACCGGCGCCGTTCCAGCGCATCGCCAGCAGCCGCGGCGGTCTCGTCGAACCCTGGCCGACGCCGAGCAGGGCGGCCATGCCGAGCTTGGCCATCTGCTTCTCGTCGAGCACTTCGAACTCGACTCCGAGCGGCTCGAGCCGGGCGCGGCAGCGCTCGATGAAGCTCTCGGGGTAGATGACGTTGGCCGGCTCGGTGACGAGCTCGCGGGTCAGCGAGAGCCCGTCGAGCAGGGCGGCGCGGGCGCTCCAGGCGGCGTCGGCGCCGTCCGCGCCGACGATCACCACTTCCTCCAGAGTCGGCTTCTGCTTCTTGGGCAGCTTGGTGCGGTAGAGGTCGTAGCGCCAGCTCCGCGCCGCGGCGCCGAAGCCGATCCGAGCGGCCGCCTCGCCGTCGAGGCCGATTCCGGACAGGTCGACGACCAGCCGCGCCTCTCCCGACGTCAGCAGCTTCGCCGCGAGCGCGCCGCCGACCTTCTCGTACAGGGCATCGTCCTGGCGGCGGTCGCCGAGGCCGACGATCAGCAGTCGGCGGGCGCCGTCGCCGTCGGCGACGAAGGTCTGCGCGATCGAAGCCGCCTCGCGCTCGAAGCGCTGGGCGTCGGCGGCACGGACGGCGACGGTGCGCGCGCCCGGCTCGAGGCCGCCGAGACGGTCGGCGATCATGTCCTCGCTCCACACCGGGAGGGCGAGCGCATAGGCGCCGGCGGGACGCTGGTTGGCGAAACTGATCTTCATAGGGGGCGCGAACTCCTGACTTTCGCATCGCCTCTAGGCGTTCGCCTCGCCGCCGCCAAGGGCCGCCGGGCTGCGCCATTGCAGCGTCACGCGTCCGGTGCAATAGGCGCGGGACGGTCGCGCGTGCTCCAGGCGGCGGGGAAAGTGAAGAAGCTCAATCTCATCTGCCTGACCGCCCTCCCTGTGCTGCTCCCCGCCCCCGGCGCGGCTCTGGCGCAGGAAGGCGCCGCGGCTGCCGGCGAGGACGCCGCCGACGCGCCTGCGGATACGCGGCAGGTCGCGTTCAGCGCCGACCAGCTCTCCTACGACAGCGAGGCGCAGGTCGTGACCGCGAGCGGCGACGTTCGAATGAACAGCGAGGGCAACCGGCTGCGTGCGGAGCGGGTGATCTGGAACCGCGCGACCGACGAGGTGCGCGCCGAGGGCAATGTCCGCGTCGTCAATCCCGGCGGCGACATCGCCTATGCCGACAGCGTTGTGCTGACCGACGCCCTTCGCGACGGCGTCGTCCAGAACATGCTGCTGGTGCTGGCCGACGGCGGCCGGCTCGCCGCCGAGCGTGCCGAGCGTCAGGACGGCTATACGACCCTCTATCGCGCCGCTTATTCGCCCTGCGCCGTGGTGAGCGAGAAAGGCTGCCCCAAGAACCCGACCTGGCAGATCAACGCGGTCAAGGTCGTCCACGATCCGGTCAGGAACCGCATCCGCTACGAGGGCGCTTCGCTGAACCTGCTCGGCGCCCGCATCATCGCCCTGCCCTTCCTTTCCCATCCGGACGGCACCGAAGGCGGCGGCACCGGCCTGCTCGTGCCGGAACTGCGGGTGAGCTCGAGCAACGGATTCGAGCTGTCGGCGCCTTATTATCTCAAGCTCGCGCCCAATCGCGACGCGACCATCACGCCGCACGTCTATACCGAGGTGGCGCCGATGCTGGAGGGGCGCTACCGGCAGCTGACCGGCCTCGGCGCGTTTCAGCTCGGCGCCTTCCTGACCTACGGATCACGAATTCCGCTCCATTCGACGGTGACGCTCAAGGACCAGGGCATACGCGCCTATCTGGAAGGCAATGGCCGCCTCCAGCTCGACCCGCGCTGGAGCGTCACCGCCTCCGGCCGCTACGTGACCGACCGCACCTTCCTCAGACGCTACGACATTTCCCGCGACAGCCGGCTGCGCTCGTTCATCGAGGCGGAAAGGATCACCGCGGACAGCTACGTGTCGATCGCCGGATGGGCATTCCAGGGCCTGCGGGTCACCGACGTCGCCGGCCAGCAGCCGATCGCCCTGCCGGCGATCGACGCCCGCTGGCGCCCGCCGGGCCGGATCTGGGACGGCCAGCTGGAGCTTCAGGCCAACAGCCTCGCCATCCTGAGGACCGACGGCCAGGACACCCAGCGCGCTTTCGCTGGCGCGCGTTGGGACCGGCGCAGCCTGACCCGCTGGGGCCAGGAGCTGATCCTCACCGCCTATGCCCGCGGCGACGTCTATCACAGCACCGACACCCTGCTCACCGCCACCGCCATCTATCGCGGCCGGCCGGGCTGGCACGGGCGGGCGATCGGCGCTCTGGCGGCCGAGGCGCGCTGGCCGCTGGTCGGCCCGTTCCTCGGCGGCATGCAGCGGCTGACGCCCCGACTCCAGCTGGTCGCCTCGGGCGCTACCGACAATCTCGAAATCCCCAACGAGGATGCCCGCTCGGTCGACCTCGAGGATTCCAACCTGTTCGCGCTCAACCGCTTTCCAGGCTACGACCGCTGGGAGAACGGCCCGCGCGTCACCTACGGACTCGATTGGGGCCTGGATCTGCCGGGCATCGTCGTCAGGACCACGATCGGCCAGAGCTACCGGCTCGACGACAAGCCCAGCATCCTCCCTTCCGGCACCGGCCTGTCGGACCGCTTTTCGGACTATGTCGGACGGACCAACGTCAAGTTCGGTCGCAAGCTCAACCTCGTCCACCGCTTCCGCGTCGACAAGGACAATCTGGCGATCCGGCGCAACGAGGTCGACGCCGTCGTCGGCGGCCGCCAGACCTATGCGACGATCGGCTATCTGCGCCTCAACCGCAACATCGACCCGGCGATCGAGGATTTGCGCGACCGCGAGGAGATACGCCTCGGCGGCCGGGTCCGCTTCGCGCGCTACTGGTCGGTGTTCGGCTCGACGGTGATCGACCTCACCGATCGCCGCGAGGATCCGCTGTCGCTCGCCGACGGCTATGAGCCGGTCCGCCACCGGATCGGCATCAGTTATGACGACGATTGCCTCGAGATCGGCGTGACCTGGCGACGCGATTACGATACGGCCGGCGACTTCCGGCGAGGGAACACCTTCCAGTTCCGGGTGGCGCTCAAGAATCTCGGGCGCTAAAGACACGTCCGTAAGCTGGGGTTCAGCAACTTTCAGGCATCGCTAGCGGCCTGCATTTATTGGAGGAATGATGAAGCTCGGCATCTATCACGGGGCGGCGCTGGCGCTGGCCGGCTCACTGGCTGCGGCGGCCGCTTTTGCGCAAACCGTCAGCGACCCGGCCGCATCCGTCCCTGCGGCAAGCCTCAACATCCCCACCAACCCGCAGTTCCTGACCGAGGAGGATCCCAACGTCCGCAAGGCGACGGCGATCGTCAACGGCACCGTCATCACCCGCACCGAGGTCGATCACCGTCTCGCCATCATCAAGCTGGCGAGCGGCGGCGCGATTCCGCCCGATGAGCTGCCCCGCCTTCGCCAGCAGGTGCTGCGCAACCTCGTCGACGAGGTGCTTCAGATCCAGGCCGCCGAGCAGGCCGACATCAAAGTCACCCAGCGCGAGGTCGACCAGTATTTCGCCCGCTACGCCCAGTCGCAGTTCAACAAGACTCCCGAGGAATTCGCCGCCTTCCTGCGCGCCGCCGGCTCCTCGCCCGAGACGCTCAAGCGCCAGATCCACGGCGAGATGGCCTGGACGCGCCTTCAGCGCAACAAGATCGAGCCGTTCGTCAACGTCAGCGAGGACGAGGTCCAGGCGGTCATCGACCGGCTCAATTCCGCCCGGGGCACGCAGGAATTCAGGGTATCCGAGATCTTCCTGTCGGCGACGCCCGAAACCGCCAACGAAGCCCGCGCCAATGCCCAGCGCATCGTTCAGCAGCTGCGCAGCGGCGCCTCGTTCCTCGCTTATGCGCGCCAGTTCTCCGAAGCCTCGACCGCGGCGGTCGGCGGCGACCTCGGCTGGGTGCGGGCGGCGCAGCTGCCCGAGGCGCTGGGCACCGCCGTCCAGGCGATGCCGGTCGGGTCGATCAGCGATCCGATCGCCATACCGGGCGGCTTTTCGATCATCGCGGTCACCGATACGCGCCAGGTGCTCACCGCCGATCCGCGCGACGCCGTTCTCAGCCTCAAGCAGATGACCATCCCGTTGCCGCCAGGCGGCACTCGCGCGCAGCTCGAAGAAAGGGCCCAGTCGCTGGTCCGCGCCGCCCAGTCGATGGGCGGTTGCGGCGGCGCCGAGGCGGCGGCGGCGACGCTCGGCGCCGAGGTCGTCTCGAACGACCAGGTGCGCGTGCGCGACCTGCCGCCGGCGCTCCAGTCGACCTTGCTCGCCCTCGGCGTCGGCCAGGCGACTCCGCCCTTCGGAACGGCCAACGAGCGGGTCTCCGTGCTGGTGCTGTGCGGTCGCGACGATCCCGATCCGGCCGGCACCCTGTCATTCGAGCAGGTCTACAACCAGATCGCCGAGAACCGCGTCAACCTGCGGGCGCGGCGCTTCCTGCGCGACCTCCGGCGGGATGCGGTCGTCGACTATCGCTAGCGTCCGGCGGCTCCCTTGATCGGGCCGCTCGCCGTCGCGCTCGGCGACCCCGCCGGGATCGGCCCCGAAATCGCGGCCAAGGCCTGGGAAAGGCGCGCCACCGAGGCGGTGCCGGCTTTCTTCGCGGTCGGAGCGCCGGAGGCGGTGCGGGCGGTGTGGGGCGGCCCGCTCGAGGTCGTCGCCGGCCCCGACGAGGCGGCGCGCTGCTTCGGCCAGGCGCTGCCGGTGATCCGAATCGACGCGGCCGGCCGCACCGAGCCGGGGCGGCCGACGCTCGAAGGCGCGCGCAACTCGCTCGACGCGCTGGAGCTGGCGGTCGGGCTCACCCGGTCCGGAGCCAGCTCCGCCCTGGTCACCGGACCGGTCTCCAAGGCGCAGCTCTATGCGATTGGCTTCACCCATCCCGGCCAGACCGAATTCGTCGCCGAGCGCTGCGGGATCGCCGCCGAGATGGTGGCGATGATGCTCGCCGGTCCGACCCTGCGGACGGTGCCCGTCACCACCCACGTGCGGCTGCGCGACGTTCCCGACCTGCTCACCACCGAGCTGATCGTCGCGCGCGGGCGGACGACGATCCGGGCGCTCAGGCGGCTCTTCGGGATCGCGCGGCCGCGGCTGGCGGTGGCGGGGCTCAATCCCCATGCCGGCGAACGGGGCGCTCTCGGCCGCGAGGAGATCGACGTCGTCCAGCCGGCGATCGAGCGGCTCCGCGAGGAGGAGGCGGAAGTGACCGGCCCCCACGCCCCCGACACGATGTTCCACCCGCGGATGCGCGCGACCTACGACGCGGCGCTGTGCCTCTACCACGATCAGGCGCTGGTGCCGCTGAAGACGCTTCATTTCGACGAGGGCGTGAACATCACCCTCGGCCTGCCGCTGGTCCGCACGTCGCCCGACCACGGCACCGCCTACGCGCTCGCCGGCCAGGGGCGGGCGCTGCCCGACGCGATGATCGCGGCGCTGAAGATGGCCGCCGACTGCGCCGAACGGGCCGCGGCGGCGCCATGACGCCCTTGCCCCCGCTGCGTGAGGTGATCGCGCGGCACGGGCTTCGGGCGGCGAAGTCGCTCGGCCAGAATTTCCTGCTCGACGAGCAGTTGCTCGACCGGGTCGCGCGGGTGCCGGGCGATCTGGCGGGACAGCGGGTCTACGAGGTCGGGCCGGGGCCCGGCGGCCTGACCCGCGCCCTGCTGCGCGCCGGCGCCGAGGTGGTCGCGGTCGAGCGCGACCGGCGCTGCCTGCCCGCCCTCGTCGAGCTGGCCGAGGCGGCCGACGGCCGGCTGAGGACGATCGAGGGCGACGCGCTCGCCGTCGACGAGGCGGTGGCGGCGGGGCGCGGCGCCCATGTCGCCGCCAACCTCCCCTACAATGTCGGCACCGCCCTGCTGGTCCGCTGGCTCGGCGGCGAGCCCTGGCCGCCCTGGTGGGCGTCACTGACGCTGATGTTCCAGCTCGAGGTGGCGGAACGGATCGTCGCCCGCCCCGGCAGCGGCGCCTATGGACGACTGGCGGTGCTCGCCCAGTGGCGCAGCGAGCCCAGGATTGCGATGAAGGTCCACCGCTCGGCCTTCGTGCCGCCGCCCAAGGTGATGTCGGCGGTGGTCCATATCGTGCCTAAGCCGGCGCCCGCGGGCGTGGGGGCGGCGGCGCTCGAGAAGCTTACCGCCGCCGCCTTCGGCCAACGCCGCAAGATGCTGCGCCAGAGCCTCAAGGGGCTGCCCGGCGCGCTCGAGGCGCTGGACGAGGTGGGGATAGACCCGGAGCGGCGGGCGGAAACCCTCGCGATCGACGAGTTCGTCGCTGTGGCGAGAGCGATGAGCTGAACCTAGTTCCGCGGCGCGCCCACGTCGGGCCGCTGCGCGGTCAGCACCTCGGGCGGCGGGCCCTTGGCGATGACGGCGGCGAGCTGGGCCGCCTGCGGACAGGGTGCCGTGCACAGCTTCCTGATCCGCTCGAGATTCTGCTTGGCGCGCTCGACCGCGCCGCGCTGGACCAGGGCCTCTCCCTGGCCGGCGAGCGCGACGATGTCGTTGGGCTCGAGCTTCAAGGCCTCGAAATAGAATTTGATCGCCTTGCCGGGGAGCTTGAGCCCCTGCGCGGCGCGGGCGAGGCCGATATAGGCCTGGCGGTTGCGCGGATCGACGGCAAGCGCCGATTCGTAGAGGTCGGTGGCCTCCTGGTAACGCGCCTGGGCGGCCAGCGCCTGGGCCTGGCTGGCGAGAGCGACCGAACGGGCGTCGATCTCGTCGTCGGGCTTCTGGCCCTGGCCGGCGCTCGCCAATGTCGCCAGCGCGATGGCGACGGTGAGGGCGATGGGGGTGAGGCGCATCAAAGTCTCCATATGCCTGTCGGCGAGCGGCTTAGCATGGCGCCCGCCACCGCGCGACGAAAAAGCCGTCCGTGCCGTCCTGCGCCGGAGTGAGGATCCGCCCGGCGCCGGCGGCCCTTCCCCCCGCCATGGGCCAGGCTTCCGGAACCATCGCTGAACGGCCCTCGAAGGCCGCCGCCTGATTGCGTCCCTCGTCCGCCAGCAGCGAGCAGACGGCATAGACGATACGCCCGCCCGGCCGGACAAGTTCCGCCGCCAGGTCAAGCAGATGCGACTGGAGCTTCACATAGCGGGCGAGGCGCTGCGGATCCAGGCGCCAGCGCAGCTCCGGGTTGCGCCGCCAAGTGCCGGTGCCCGAGCAGGGCGCGTCGACGAGCACCAGGTCCGGTGCGTCGACGAGGTCGCCCAGCGCCTCCCGCTCGCGCCCCGGATCGAGCAATCGTGGCTCGACGATCGTCACTCCGGCACGCCTCAGGCGAGGGTCCATGCGCGAGAGGCGGGCGCGGTCGGTGTCGGCGGCGACGAGGCGGCCGGAATTGCCCATTTCGGCGGCGAGGGCGAGCATCTTGCCGCCGGCGCCGGCGCACAGGTCCAGCACCGTCTCGCCCGGCGCGGCCGTACAGGCCAGGGCGAGGAGCTGGCTGCCCTCGTCCTGGACCTCGACCCGGCCGGCCGCCCAGGCTTCGGTCTGCTCGACGGCGATCGCCTCGGGCAGCCGCAGGCCGAGCGGCGAGAGCGGCGTGGGCAAAGCGCCGGGGAAGTCCGGCAACAGGTCGTCCCGCCGGGCGCGCAGGCGGTTGACCCGCAAGTCCAGCGGAGCGCGCGAGACGAGCGACCGAAGGTCGGCCGCCGTCACGACCGGATCGAACCGGCGCGCCAGCCATGCGGGAACCGGATGCTTCGGCGGGACCGCCCTGTCCTCCTCGTCGGTCGAAGGCGGAGCCGGCCCGTGCGGCGAGCCGTCGAAATGCTCGGCGGCCACCGCCAGCATCGCTGCCCGTCCCGACGGCGGCGGCTCCGGCCAGGCGCGGATCGCGCCATAGACGAGCTCGCGCACCGCCCGCCGGTCCTTCGCGCCGGCATAGCGGCGGGTCTTGAAATAGCGGGCGATCAGGGTGTCGGCGGCCGCGCCCCCGCCGCTCGCCGCGGCGATGATCTCGTCGAGAAGATCGATCGCCGCCTGGACGCGTGCGGCGGGGGTCACGGCTCAGCCCGAGGTCGGATAATTGGGGGCCTCGCGGGTGATGGCGACGTCGTGGACGTGGCTCTCGCGCAGGCCGGCATTGGTGATGCGGACGAACCTCGCCCTGGCGCGCAGCTCCTCGAGCGTGGCGGCGCCGGTGTAGCCCATCGCCGCCTTGATGCCGCCGACCAGCTGGTGGATGACATCCTTCGCGTGGCCCTTGTAGGGGACCTGGCCCTCGATCCCTTCCGGGACGAGCTTGAGCTGGTCCTTGATGTCGTGCTGGAAGTAGCGGTCGGCCGATCCGCGCGCCATCGCGCCCACCGAACCCATGCCGCGGTAGCTCTTGTAGGCGCGCCCCTGGTAGAGGAAGGTCTCGCCCGGCGCCTCCTCGGTGCCGGCGAGCAGCGAGCCCGCCATCACCGTCGAGGCGCCGGCCGCAAGCGCCTTGGCGAGGTCGCCGCTGGTCCTGAGGCCGCCGTCGGCGATCACCGGCGTGCCGGTGGCGGCGGCGGCCTCGGCGGCGTCCATGATCGCGGTCAGCTGTGGCACCCCCACCCCGGCAACGACCCTTGTCGTGCAGATCGAGCCCGGCCCGATGCCGACCTTGACCGCGTCCGCCCCGGCGCCGATCAGCGCCCGGGTGGCCTCGGCCGTGGCGACGTTGCCGGCGACGATCTGGACCGCGTTGGAGAGCTTCTTGATCCGCTCGACCGCGGCCGCGACCTCGCGGTTGTGGCCGTGGGCGGTGTCGATGACGATCAGGTCGCATTCGGCGTCGATCAGCGCCTCCGACCGCTCAAACCCCTTGTCGCCCACGGTGGTCGCGGCGGCGACCCGCAACCGCCCCGCCGAGTCCTTGGTTGCGGCCGGATAGGTGACCGCCTTCTCGATGTCCTTGACCGTGATCAGGCCCGTGCAGCGGCCCTCCCCGTCGACGACGATCAGTTTCTCGATCCGGCGCCGATGGAGCAGCCGCCGCGCCTCCTCCTGAGTGACGTCGGGCCCGACGGTGGCGAGATCGTCGCGGGTCATCAGCTCGGCGACGGGCTGGCGCGGATTCCCCGCGAAGCGGACGTCGCGGTTGGTGAGGATGCCGACCAGCCGGCCGTCCTTCTCGGTTACCGGGATGCCGGAGATCCTGTGCCGCTGCATCAGCTCGAGCGCGTCGGCCAGCGTCTGGTCCGGGCGCATCGTCACCGGATCGATGACCATGCCGCTCTCGAACCTCTTGACCTTGCGCACCGCCGCCGCCTGCGCCTCGACGTCGAGGTTGCGGTGGAGCACCCCCATCCCGCCGAGCTGGGCCATGACGATCGCCATGTCGGCCTCGGTCACGGTGTCCATCGCCGAGGAGAGGATCGGGATGTTGAGCCGTATTTCCTTCGTGACCCGGGTGCTGGTGTCCGCCTGGCTCGGCAGCACGCTCGACTCGCCGGGCTGGAGAAGCACGTCGTCGAAAGTGAGGCCGAGGCGGATGTCCATGTGCGTCTCGCGAGGATTCGGTGGGGTTCTATAGGAGGGGGGCGGCGGGGGCGCTAGGTGAGACCCGCGCCTCCCCGCCGATATCGGCGGTCAGGCCGTCGCCGGCATGGGTGGGTCGCTCCCGCGCCGAGCCGGCGGTGGCGGCCTCGCTCGAGAGGCGGAAGCCGCTCCGGCTCAACTGACGCGGAAGGCGCGCGGGGGCGCCAAGCCGGAGGAGGCAGGTGGCCAGGCCCGGAGCTGAGTAGATTCCCTGTAGGGGTCCGGCCTGTCCGGGCGAGTCTCCCCTGCCGCTGCCGGAGATCATGACCTCGGCGCCGGCGGAGGATGGACGAGTCCCTAGCGGTCCGCGCGGTCTGCTTTGTCGGCCAGGTCCATGAAGGTCCGCGCCGCCTCGCGGTCGCTCTCGTCGGCGAAGGCGACGTCGAGATCGGGGGCGCCGCCGAGCATGTGGAGCAAGGCCCACAGTGCGAAGCGGGTCGGACGGTCGGTCGCGAGGCCGAGATCGACCCGCATCCGCTCGATCCCGGCGGCGAGCGCGGCCGGGGGCACGGCGGCGAGGTCGCCGGTGCCGAAATAATGGCGCAGCCAGTCGTCGAGGTCCATCGCGTCAGCCCTCCGTCACGTCGTCGGCGAAGCGGGCGACGTCGTCGAGCACCGGCGCCCGGCGGCGGAACGGGACGGCGAGCGCGGTGACGATGCCGATATGGCCGAGGCCCGGATAGAGCTTCAGCCGGACGTCGCCGCCGGCGGCCTCGAGCGCGGCGGCCAGGGCGCGGCTGTTGCGCGGCCTGACCCTCGTGTCGTCGGCGCCGTGGAGTAGCAGGGCCGGCGGAGCGCCCGCGGCAGCGCGGTGGACCGGCTGGGTGTCCTCGGGGCGCGGCCATCGGCCGAAGGCGGCGATCGTCGCGGGATCGTCGAAGGGCAGGAAGTCGTAGGGTCCGGCGAGGCCGGCGAAGCCGCGAATCGCCTCGCGGTCGGCGCCGAGCCAGGCGGGATCGAGCGCCAGCATCCCGGCATTGTAGGCGCCGGCCGAATGGCCAACCAGCACGATACGCTCGCCGTCGCCGCCGAACCGGCCCGCCGCCCGCCGGGTCCAGCGCACCGCGGCGGCGCAGTCGGCGAGGAAATCGGGATAACGCACCTCGGGCACCAGTCGGTGGTCGGGGACGACGACGACGAAGCCGCGCGCGGCGAGCGCGCGCCCGGCAAAGCCATAGCCCTGGCGGCGGCCGCCCTGCCACGCGCCACCGTAGAGGAAGACGATCACCGGATGCGGCCGCGCCGCCGCGCGGCGGGGCGCGTAGACGTCGAGCCTGAGGCGGGGACCGGCGGCGAAAGCGACTCCCTCCGCGATCCGCGCCGAGCCGCGATCCTTGGGCACCAGCGCGTTGAAGCTGCCGAGCGGATCAACCATCAGCGCCATCGCCGCCAGCATAAGCCCGGCGAGCCCGCACAGAAGCCCTTTCATCGCCGCCGGCCGGTTAGGGCCGCGGCGGCGGCTGATATTGCACCGGATCGGCGAGCTTGCGGCCGAGCGCGACCATCAGCTCGGCGTCCTCGGCGGCGCCGTCGAGCACCAGGCCGGGCCCGGGATTGTCGGCCGGCGAATGATAGGGGCCGGCGAGAAAGGCGCCGAGCTTCTTCATGTCCGAGAAGGAGCCGCCGATCATGATCGCGGGCACGCCGGCGCGGGCGAGGGCCCAGCCATCCTGGCGCTCGACCAGGGCGGCGGCCTCGTCGTCCGGATCGAGGATTCGACCGGCCTCGGCGACGGTGCGGTCGATCAGCGCGTCGAGCGCCGGGAGGCCGCGGCCGATCACCGCCACCTTCTCGCCCCTGGCGCCGATGGCGACGGTGTCGAGATTGATCGCGGCGACGATCGAGGACAAGGGCACCACCGGCCGCGCGGCGAAATATTCGGCGCCGAGCAGGCCCAGCTCCTCGGCGGTGGTGGCGAGGAACAGGACGTCGCGCTTCGGCCGCGGGCCTTGGGCGAGGGCGCGGGCGATCTCGAGCATGGCGGCGATGCCGCTGGCATTGTCGACAGCGCCGTTGCAGATCCGGTCCGCCCCTTCCGGCTCGCACAGGCCGAGATGGTCCCAGTGGGCGAGGTAGAGCAGGCTCTCGCCGGTGGCGCCGGCGCCGCGCAGGCGGCCGACGACATTGTGGGTGGCGACGCTCTCGATCGCGGTCGCGACGTCGAGCGTGGCGCGCAGCCTCAGCGGCACCGGTGCGAAGGACGGGCCCGGCACGGCGAGCAGGGCGGCGAGGTCGGCGCGGGCGGCGCCGAGCACCCGCTCAGCGGCCGCCTGCGACATCGCCCCGGTGATTGGCGCTGGTGCGTGGACCGAGAGCTTCTTCTGGCCGGAATCGTAGATCCGCTGGACGACCGGCCAGGGCAGCTCCTTGCCGACGATGCCGATCACCGCCGCGGCGCCGCGCGCCGCGACCGCCTCGACCCGCGCCGAATAAGCCGGAAAGCCGGGGGTGTCCGGGCCGTCGTAGAGGATGAGGACGACCGCGCCCTTCAGATCGGCGCCCGCGAGCTGGTCAACGCCCTTGCCCGGAATCACCGCGCCGTGACCGGCAAACACCACCGGCGCGTCCTCGAGTGTCTCGCGGGCGGTGCGGCCGAGCAGAACGAGGCCGTCGCGGTCGAGCTCGACCCGCTCCGCTTTCTTGCGGCCGCGCCAGAGGCTGGTCTGGTCGCCGGGGCGGCGGACGATCACCTCGAGCGGCTGGTACCAGCTGTTGCGCGGCCCCGCCGGCTCGAGGCCGAAGGCGCGCATCTGGCCGGCGATGTAGGCGATCGCCTTGCGCTCGCCGGCGCTGCCCGGGGCGCGGCCCTCGAAGGCGTCGCTGGCGAGGACGTCGATATGGCGGCGCAGCGCGTCGGCCGAGATGGCCGACGCGGCGGCGGGCACGAGGGCGAGCGCCAAGGCGGCGAGCAAGCGGAAGGCCATCCCGCCGCTTAGGGCGGCGCGGGCGCGGCTGGCAAGGGGCGCCGGGGCCGAGGTCCCGATTCACACCGTTTCGGACCGAATGGACGAGGTGCGCGAATGCCGACCAGCCGGTGGCGCGGCGACTAGTCCGGGGCGAGCCGCGCCTTGGCCAGCACCCAGCGGGCTTGGTCGACGTGCATGCGCTCGATCATCTCGCCCTCGAAGCGCTCGGCGCCGCCGGTGGCGGCGGCGAGCAGCCGGCGGGCGGCGGCCACCTCGGCCGCGTCCGGGCCGAACGTCCGGTTGGCGGGGTCGACCTGGTCGGGGTGGATCAGCGACTTGCCGTCGAAGCCGAGCGCCCGGCCCTCCGCGCACTGGGCGGCGAAGCCGTCCGGGTCGTCGAGCCGGTTGTAAACCCCGTCGAAGGCGGCGACCCCGGCCGCCCGGGCGGCGAGCAGGATGGTCTGCAGCGCCGTCGCCAGCGGCGCTCGGTCGCCACCGGGCCTCAGGCCGAGATCGGCGGCGAGGTCGTTGGTGCCGGCGATCAGCCCCGCCGTCTCCGGCGCGATCGCGGCGGCGGCGAGGACGCCGCGGGCGGTCTCGATCATGGCGAGGACCGGCCTCGCCGTGGCGCGGGCGGTCGCGCGCGGCGCCTCGGGGTCCGAAGTCCTCGGCACGATCACGTAATCGGCCCGGCTCGCCGCCGCGGCGGCGAGGTCGGCCTCGTACCAGGGCGCGCGCGAATTGATCCGGATCGCGCAGAGCCCGGGGAAGCCGGCCGCCGTCGCCGCGACCGCGGCCGCTCGAGCGCGGTCCTTGTCGGCGGGCTTCACCGCGTCCTCGAGGTCGAGCACGACGAGGTCGGCGGCGAGTCCCCTCGCCTTGGCGATCGCCCGGGGGTTGGAGGCGGGCAGGAACAGCAGGGAGCGGCACAGGCGCAGGTCGTCGGTCATATCCGATTTCGCTTGGAGCGCGCCCCGCTTGCCCGCATTATGGCCGGGTCCGCAAGGGGAGGCGCGCTCTCATGATTAGCATCGTTTTCTTCTTTCTGCTTCTGCTGGTCGTCCTGTTCCTGATGTCGGGAATCAAGATCGTCCGCCAAGGCTATCATTACACGATAGAATATTTCGGCCGCTTCACCGCGGTCGCCCATCCCGGCTTCAATTTCTACATGCCCTTCTTCTACCGGGTCGGCCGCAAGGTGAACATGATGGAGCAGGTGCTCGACATCCCCGGCCAGGAGATCATCACCAAGGACAATGCAATGGTGTCGACCGACGGGGTGGTCTTCTTCCAGGTCCTCGACGCCGCCAAGGCCGCCTACGAGGTCTCCGACCTCTACGTCGCGATCATGCAGCTCACCACCACCAACCTGCGCACCGTGATGGGCTCGATGGACCTCGACGAGACCCTGTCGAAGCGCGACGAGATCAACGCCCGGCTGCTGTCGGTGGTCGACCAGGCGACCGAATCC